>Ga0209648_10000555_pt1 | contig 28719 bp, 23 predicted proteins | sample GraSoi2013_115cm_FD_185830 | JGI IMG/M metagenome (GOLD analysis project Ga0209648, IMG submission 185830) | Grasslands soil microbial communities from the Angelo Coastal Reserve, California, USA - Sample 9_17_2013_115cm (SPAdes) (version 2) | ecosystem: Environmental > Terrestrial > Soil >...
GCGGCTTCGGCTGCTGCTGGCTCGTCTTCCTGACCGCCGACAAGCTCCTGGAAGAGTGACCGGTAGTCGATCATCGCCTGCCGCATGTCCTCGGTGGACGCGCCACCCGCGTCGGCCCGCGTGCTTATCTCGTGCCCGGCGCGGAACCGGCTGAGCGTGTGCGCGTGGTCCACCGACAGATCGGCCAGGATCTGGTCGTAGTCCGTGGCCGGGTAGCCGCGATCCCGCATCACGGCGGCCACGAGGCGTGTCGCCGCCGTGAGCGCTTCGGCCGGCGTCTCCACGAACTGTTCCTGTATCACCGTCCACTGCGCGCGATAGTTGCTGCGCGCGTCTGGGCTGAGCGGGTGGATGTCCAGGTCAGCGACGTGCCGCTCGCGCTGGGCCAATTCGGCCTCGGCCTTGCGCCTGCTGTCGTGCGCACGCGTGAGCCGCTCGTACTCGGGACCGAAGCGCTGCCGCAGCCTGCGCCGCTTGGCCTGCATCATGAGCCACGCCGCAGCGGCTGCCACGATGATGACGGCGACCACGATGGCTATGACAATCCCCATGATTGCCTCCCTGGTCGGGGGTCGGAATCGTGGCGCCCTCTGCCCGGCCGGTGCCGGGTCAAACCGAATCGGGTGAGCTTGGCCACCGCCGCGCGCCACCTGCCGTCGGCTGACCCTCGCCATGGGATTCCCCGGCGTCGCGGCGCTCGCGGGATCGGTGCGCCATGCGGCAGCCGGTTAAGGCTGTATTTGTATTGGCCCGGGGGACCCCCGGAACCCCCCGCCGCGCCGCGCCCGGCGCATCCGCGGCAGCCGTTAGGGATCATGGGTGTGATCGGTTCGGGCGCGGGGCTACCGGCTGGCTATGGCTACGCGGGCGGTAACGTGGCTCGCGTGCGGCTGACAGCCTTCTGGGAACGGATGAACGCGCAGTTCGGCGCGGGCTACGCGGAGAGCCTGGCCAAGGACTACGTGTTCGCGAACCTCGGTGGGCGCACCATCACGCAGGCCCTGGCCGAGGGCGAAGACGCCACGACCGTCTGGCGTGCGGTATGCGAAACGTTCCAGGTTCCCGAACGGCTGCGCTGAGCGTCGCGGCGCGCAGATAATCTGACCCGCGTGCTCGAACACGTCACGGTGACCAGGTACGTGACCCCGTTGCGTGAGGGGGGATCACTGCCGGCCATCGTGGAGGCGGACAACCTCGGCACGTACGTGATGAAGTTCCGCGGCGCTGGCCAGGGGCCGAAGGCCCTGGCCGCAGAGATCATCGGCGGCGAACTCGCCCGCAGGCTCGGCCTGCGCACACCTGAACTGGTGCTCGGCGAGCTTGACCCGCGCATTCCGGGCAGCGAACCCGATCCGGAGATCCAGGATCTCCTCAGCGCGAGCGAAGGGCTCAACCTCGGCGTGGACTTCCTCCCTGGTTCGGTCGGCTTCGACCCGCTCGGCTGGACGGCCGACCCGTCGTTCGCGAGCCAGCTGGTGTGGTTCGACGCGCTGATCGAAAACGTGGACCGCACCTGGCGCAACACCAATCTGCTCGTGTGGCACCGCGATATCTGGCTGATCGACCACGGTGCGGCGCTCTACTTCCACCACAACTGGCCGACCGCGGACCCGGCCAAGCCCTTCGACGCCAGTGAGCATGTGCTGCGCGCCCGTGCGTGGTCGCTTGCCGAAGCGCACGAGGAGCTTGCGCCCCGGATCACCGAGGAGTTGCTCGCCGAGGTCACGGGCTTGGTACCGCAGGAGTGGTACGACAAGGGCGGCGCGGCGCCCTACGTGGCCCATCTGCGTGAGCGTGCGCCGCTGGTGCGTGAGGTGATCAGGATATGAGCGAGGTGTTCGAGTACGCGCTCATCCGTGTCGTCCCCCGCGTCGAGCGCGGCGAGGCGATCAATGTGGGGGTGATCCTCTACTCGCTTGGTCATGGGTACCTGCGGGCACGGGTCCACCTCGACGAGGACCGGCTGCGGGCACTCGACCCCGCCGCCGACCTGCCCGCCGTGCGTGCCGCACTCGGCGTTTTCGTCAGTGCCTGCAGCGAGGGACCGCTGGCCGCCCAGCCACTCGGGGCGCGCTTTCGCTGGCTCACGGCACCGCGGAGCACGATCGTCCAGCCCAGTCCCGTGCACAGCGGACTCACCGACAACCCGGAAGCCGAACTCGAGCACCTTTTCGACACCCTGGTGCGCTGAGATTCCGCGTCCCGGCCGGCGTGTCGGCTTCATGATCGAACAGTTGTTCGTATAGGCTCCCCACGTGTGCCGCGCCTTGCCCGGATTGTCACGCTTGGCAGGACTGGCAGGGCGCCATTTCCGGGTGAACTGTTTCTGGGCGGGCTGTCCCATGAGGCCGTGCTCCCGGTCGGAACCAAATTGTCGGCAGGGGCGCGTAGCGTCTGTGCCGACGAACCGGCAGCACACTGGACAGCACCGCTGAACGGCTCCACTGAACGGCTCCGCTGGACAGTACGCCGGGCAGGACGGACCTCAACCACAACCATCATCTGGGCGGTACGGCGGAGACGCCATCAACAGGCCCGTTACCTCACTGGGAGTTCTCATGGCAGCTAGCGACAGGACGGGAACCGACCGGTCCGGCGACAGGGACAAGGCCCTCGAGACCGCGCTCGTCCAGATCGAGCGGCAGTTCGGCAAGGGCTCGGTCATGCGCCTCGGCGACGACGCCCGCGCCCCGGTCGAGGTGATCCCGACCGGCTCGATTGCGCTCGACGTCGCGCTCGGCATCGGTGGCCTGCCCCGCGGCCGTGTCGTCGAGGTATTCGGACCGGAGAGTAGCGGAAAGTGCGCCACGGCCGACACTATGGTTTGGACGGACCGTGGTCTGGAGTCCATCGCGGAGGTCTTCGCTAGGTGCGAGCAGGATGTCGAGTGCACCACTCGTATCACCGATGTTCGCGACTTCGGCGTACGCATGGTGAACGAGAATGGCGAGCTGGAGCAAGTCGCTGCATTGACCCATAATGGCCGAAAGCCGGTTCTGCGACTTCGGCTTCGTTCGGGCCGGACCCTCAGCGTCACTCACAACCACCCGTTGCGTGTAATCAACGAACGAGGTTTCGTCATTTGGCGGCGAGCAGACAGGATCAGGCCCGGCAACACGGTAGTTTCGGCAATCTTTGGAGCGACCGAAGCCGCAGGCGGCAGTGGGCTAAGCGAGGACGAGGCTGTCTTTCTGGGCTATCTAGTCGCTGAGGGCTCGCTTTCATCGCGTTATGAGGTGCGCTTCACCAACACGGATCCAGAAGTGGCTTCGGAATACGCTAATCTCGTCCGCGGTCTCTTCAATGTCGAAGTGAAGAACTATCACGATGAGCAGCACGTCGTGCATTCGAAGGCACTCCGCATACAGCTCGCTAAGGATTATGGCCTCGACTACGTCGTCGCTGCGGGCAAGAAGGTTCCTGTCTGTGTCCGTACTGCGGGACACAAGGTGCAACGCGCTTTCCTATCCGCTCTCTTCGAAGGTGACGGCTGGATCGACTCCTCGTCGACCATCGGTCTAGGTACCGCATCAGAAGAGCTAGCCCGCCAGGTGCAGCTCATGCTCTATGGCCTCGGAATTCCCGTAACTGTCTCGTCGAAGTACAACTCTAAGTATGAGCGCGACTACTGGTCTGTGACCATCAATCCTGCCGTGGCCGGCCGGTTCCTTTCCGAGGTCGGTTTCCGTTCTTCTCGCCGACGGGCGCAGGTGGAGAAGTGCTTCCGGCTCTCGACTCTAGATCCGCAGTTCGAAAATATTCCGAATCTATCCGGACTGCTTCATGATCTGCGTGACGATTGCGGCGGAGACAGGGAATTCGACCGCATCGCCGGGGACATGTTCCGTCAGGAAATGAACCTTTCCTGCTCGCGCCGACGCCTGGCGAAGATCATTGAATGGTGTGAGCACCACATGGATCGGCTCTCTTCGGGCGCCAAGACCATCGTGCATTATCTCCAGATACTTGCGGAAGCCCCATACACTTACGAAGATGTTGTCTCGGTAGAAGACGTTGGCCTTCAGCCGACGTTCGACGTTATCCTGCCGGATACCCATAGCTTCCTCGCCAACGGCGTGCTGTCGCACAACACCACCGTCGCGCTGCATGCTGTCGCGAACGCGCAGAAGACCGGCGGGATCGCCGCGTTCATCGATGCCGAGCATGCCCTCGATCCTGAATACGCCAAAAAGCTCGGCGTCGACACCGACGCGCTGCTCGTTTCCCAGCCTGACACCGGGGAGCAGGCGCTCGAGATCGCCGACATGCTGATCCGCTCCGGTGCGCTTGACCTCGTTGTTATCGACTCGGTGGCGGCACTGGTCCCGCGAGCCGAGATCGAGGGCGAGATGGGGGACAGCCACGTCGGCTTGCAGGCCAGGCTCATGTCCCAGGCCCTGCGCAAACTCGCGGGCGCGTTGAGCCAGACCAAGACCACCGCAATTTTCATCAACCAATTGCGGGAAAAGATCGGTGTGATGTTTGGCTGCGTGTCAGCCACCACGCGAGTCACGCTGGCTGACGGCACTCAGGAGAAGATCGGAAAGATCGTCAACCAGCGAATGAATGTCGAAGTCCTCTCCTACGATATGGAGACCGGCCGCGTCGTTCCGCGGAAGATTGTCAACTGGTTCAACAATGGTGCCACGGAGCGATTTCTCCAGTTCACTGTGGCGAAGTCGGCCGGGAACGGCCGGGCACAATTCGCCGCGACAGAGAACCACCTCGTCAGTACTCCGGGCGGGTGGCGGCCGGCCGGTGAACTGGCGCCTGGTGACCGAGTGATGATCGCAGAAACGCATCGCCTGAGCGAGCAGCAGCAGCAAATGGTGCTCGGGTCGCTCATGGGGGACGGGTGCCTGTCACCCAATGTCCGAGGCCGGTCTGGAGTGCGCTTCCGCATGGGGCAAGGCATGAGACAGGCCGGTTACCTGGACTGGAAAGTGTCGCTGATCGCGAACGTCCCATGTACCCGGACGACCAATTCCAAGGGCACCGTCTTCGCGGACTTCATGCCTCTGGCGGAACTGGGGGAGTTGCGCGAGGTCATCTACCCCGGGGATGGAAAGAAGCATCTCACCTGGGAGTATCTCAAGGCACTTACGCCATTCGCGCTCGCGATCTGGTACATGGACGACGGCTGCTTTACCCTTCGCTCGAAGGGCGCACAGGAACGGACCAAGGGCGGGACTGGCCGGATAGAGATCTCCCTGGAGGCGATGAGCGATGGGTCGCGGGAACGGCTCGTGCAGCTCCTGAGGGATACTTATGACCTCGATGTGAAGCCCACCAGGCGCGGGGCAAGGAAGATCAGTGTCCTGCAATTCACTACTGCGGCCAGCGAGAAGTTCCAGAAGCTCGTGGCTCCCTATGTTCACCCGTCGATGGAATACAAGCTCCTGCCGCGATTCCGGGGCCGATTCGATGTTCAGCCACAATTCGTTGTCCCCGAGCAGCAGCTAGCCCCCGCGAGGATTCTCGACATTCATGTCAAGCCGAAGACTCGCTCGATGAACCGTTTCGACATCGAGGTCGAGGGATCACACAATTACCTCGTCGATGGCGTCATGGTGCACAACAGCCCGGAGACGACGACGGGTGGGCGGGCGCTGAAGTTCTATGCTTCGGTGCGGCTCGACGTGCGGCGGATAGAGACGCTGAAAGACGGTACGGAGCCGGTCGGCAGCCGCACCCGGATAAAGGTCGTGAAGAACAAGATGGCCCCGCCGTTCAAACAGGCGGAAATGGATATTCTGTACGGCATCGGGATCAGCCGTGAGGGTGGCCTGATCGACCTCGGAGTGGAGCAGGGCATCGTGCGCAAGTCCGGTGCCTGGTACACCTACGAGGGCGACCAGCTCGGGCAGGGCAAAGAGAACGCGCGGAACTTCCTGCGGAGCAACCCCGACCTCTCCGACGAGATCGAGAAGAAGATCAAAGAGAAGCTCGGCGTAGGGGCCAAGCTCGACACCGACCCCGCGGCGGCCGCAGGCCCGGGAGGCCCGGTCGCGCCGTCAGGGGGCGGCCGGACGGCCGGCTCAGGGCGATCCGCCGCGGCGACGAGGCCTGGAGTCGACTGACGAAGGCGTCACCGGGCCTGCGAGCGACGCGAGTGATGCCAAGGACGAAGTGATCGAAGTGATGCCGGAGACCAGAAGCGCGGATGACAGGAGGCCCACAGGTGACCGCCCGGCGGCGTAGCGGGCCGAAACGACGGACGCCCGCTCGCGTGTCCGGAGAAACCACGGAACGTGCGGGCGCGCGGACGGCCGAGGATGTCACCGCTGGCCCGCCGGCGGATGCCAGCGATGGCGCGTCGGCGGATGCTGGTGACGGCACAGCGGTGGCTGTCGGCGGCGCCTCGGCGGGGCGTGCGAAGGGCGCGGCGGGACCTGCGAACGGCGGGGCGGGCGGCCGGGCGGAGGAACGGGTTCACGACCCACGCGCCACGGCGCAGGCGGTCTGCCTGCGCCTGCTCACGATCGCGCCGAGGACGAGGGCTCAGCTCGCCACCGCTCTCCGCCAGCGGGGCGTGCCGGAGACCGTGGCGGAGGAAGTTCTCAGCCGGTTCGCCGAGACCGGCCTGATCGACGACGTGGCGTTCGCCACCGCCTGGGTGGAGTCGCGTCATTACAGCCGTGGCCTGTCCCGGCGTGCGCTCGCCGCCGAACTGCACCAGCGCGGCGTCGGCGACGCCGAGATCCGCGACGCCATCAGCGAGCTAGACCCGCAACAGGAAGATGCGACCGCCCGGCGGCTCGTGGAGGCCAAGCTGGCGGCGACGCGCGGCCAGTCGCCGCAGGCCCGTACCCGCCGCCTCGCGGGGATGCTGGCACGCAAGGGCTATCCAGCCGGGACGGTGTTCCGTGTCGTACGTGAGGCGCTCGAGCGGGAAGGAATCGACGCGGGCTCGACGACTCGGCGGAAGCGGCCCTTGAGGCGGCGGACGCGTGGCCGGACGGCACGGGTGCGGGCTGACGCGCCCGCGAGGGCAGAGTCACGGTGAATGTTGGCGTGTGCACTGCAGGTGAAACTAGGCCTTCGGACGTGTCCGAGGGCGACGACTTCGAAGCAGCTTCATAATCAGGTATTTTCCCTGGTCACAGCCACTTGTGCGCACCCCGGCGCTGGGTCGGCGGCCGAGGTTTGCTTGCCCCTGGCCGTTATCGCAGCTTAACCTCACGGCAGCGAGGTGTTACTCCGCAACGTGCGGATTGACATAGACAGACATGACGATGCACAGACGACAACCGGGCCGCGGCACCCGCAGCGCTCGGCCTCGGCCGGTCCCGTGCCGGCCCGCCGGAAACCCTGGTGACATACCGGGCCGCACAGGCGGCGGCCAGGTGGGTTGCGGCGGTGGCCGCACGGGCTCGTAACCCCTCGCGCCAGGCACGGCCGTGGTACCGCATCACGGCCGGCTTGCGAGCGGGAAGGGGTACGCCGTGAACAGCGCGGTACTCGCGTTCATCGGGCTCGGACTCGGACTGCTTGCTAGCTTGTTCGCTCTCGTCGTCATGTGGCGCCGCCCGGCAGCACCCGTACCGGATCGCGACCACCGTACAGGCGCCGTGGCGCAACCGCTGCCCGAACACGTCAGCCGTGACGCAGAACAGATATTGTCCCGGGCGCACGCCGAGGCCGCACAGGTGGTGCAGCGGGCGGAGGCGTCGGTCGAGCAGGCCGAGAAGGCTCGCGACGCGATCGAGGACGAGGCCCGGACGATCAAAACCGAACTACGTGACCTGCGCAGCGACCTGGAGCGCCGCGAGACCAGGCTCTCCGACCGCGAGCAGCGGCTCGACGACGAAGAACGCAAACTGGAAGATCGCTCCGCCGGGCTCGACCAATTGCGGGTGGACCTTGACAACGAGCGCGCCGAACTGAGCCGGTTCGGGGTGCAGCGCCGTGAGGCTCTCGAGCGCGTCGCCGGGCTCACCGCGGATCAGGCCAAGGCCGAACTGGTCACCAGCATCCAGAACCAGGCCAAGCGGGAAGCCGCACTCACGATCAGGGATATCGAGCGGCAGGCACGGACCGACGGTGAGGAACGGGCCCGCAAGATCGTGACACTGGCGATCCAGCGGGTCGCCACCGAGCAGACCACCGAGTCGGTGGTGTCCGTCCTGCATCTGCCGAGTGACGAGATGAAGGGCCGCATCATCGGCCGTGAGGGCCGGAACATCCGCGCGTTCGAGTCCGTGACCGGTGTCAACCTCATCATCGACGACACGCCAGAAGCCGTCCTGCTGTCCTGCTTCGATCCGGTACGCCGCGAGGTCGGCAGGCTCACGCTGGAACGGCTGGTGCTCGACGGGCGAATCCACCCGCAACGGATCGAGGAGGCGCACGAGCGCAGCAAGGCCGAGGTCGCCCAGTTGTGCGTCCGGGCGGGTGAGGACGCGCTCATCGAACTCGGCATCACCGACATGCACGCGGAGCTTGTCACGCTCCTCGGCCGGCTGCGATACCGCACGTCCTACGGGCAGAACGTGCTCAAGCACCTGATCGAGTCCGCGCACATCGCCGGCATGATGGCCAGCGAACTGCGGCTGAGCGCCCCGCTGCTCAAGCGCTGCACGGTGCTGCACGACATCGGCAAGGCCCTCACGCATGAGGTCGAGGGCAGCCACGCCCTCATCGGAGCCGAGATCGCCCGCAGGTACGGTGAGCCGGAGGACGTGGTGCACGCCATCGAGGCGCACCACAACGAGGTCGAGGTACGCACCGTCGAGGCGGTGCTCACCCAGGCGGCCGACGCGATCAGCGGCGGCAGGCCCGGCGCGCGGCGTGAATCGCTCGAAGCGTACGTCAAACGGCTCGAACGGCTGGAGCAGATCGCCGCGGCGCACGAGGGCGTCGAGAAGGTCTTCGCCATGCAAGCTGGCCGCGAGATCCGGGTGATGGTCAAGCCCGACCGCATCGACGACATCCAGGCACAGGTGATCGCGCGGGACGTGGCCAAGCAGATCGAGGAGGAACTGACCTACCCGGGGCAGATAAGGATCATCGTCGTCCGTGAGTCGCGCGCCACCGAGTTCGCCCGCTAACTGTCCGCTTCCAGCTTCAGTACCGGGATGCCGGGCGGGGTGAAGCCAAGCACCTGGCCGTAGAACGACAGTTCCGCCTCGAGCGCGGCGACGACGGTCTCCGCCCTGCGGAACCCGTGCGACTCGCCTTCGAATGCCAGGTAGGCGTGCCTGATCCCGTGCTCGGTGAGTTCACTGACGATCGCCTCCGACTGATCGGCGGCCACGACCGGGTCGTCCATCCCCTGCAGCACCAGAACCGGGCTCGTGGCGTCCGTGACATGGCCGCGAGGCGACCGTTCGCGGTAGGTCGCTTCGAATCCGGGCAGCGGGCCGGCGAGGCCGTCGAGGTAGCGCGACTCGAAGTCGTGCGTGTCGCGCGCGAACTTCTCCAGGTTCGCGGGCCCGAAGTACGACGTTGCGGCGCTGAACGCGGTGCCATGCGCGACCGCGCCCGTGGTCACGGCGCAAAGGGCGGTCCAGCCGCCCGCCGAACTGCCACGGATCGCCAGCCGCTGCGGGTCGGCGTCACCGCGAACCGCGAGACCGCGCGCGGCCGCGATCACATCCTGGACGTCCACGATCCCCCACTGGCGGCGCAGCCGCTCACGGTAGCCACGGCCGTACCCGGTCGAGCCGCCGTAGTTGACGTCGATGATCCCGATGCCCCGGCTGGTGAAGTACGCCTTCTCCAGATCCAGAACGCTCGTCACGTGGCTGGTGGGCCCGCCGTGCACCCACACGACGTAGGGGGGCAGCGCTCCGTCCGGCGCGATCGCCGACGGGTTCGACGGCGGGTACACGATCGCGTGCACCACGCGGCCGAACGGCCCCTCGATCTCGACCGTGTCCGGGATCGGCAGGTAGGCCGCGTCCGGAAGCTCGTCAAGCTCGCGGCGGAGCGCCTCGGTGCGGCCGGTGACCGTGTCGACACGGACGACGCCCCGCGGCGCGGCGGGTCCCCCCGCGACCCCCACGACGACCGGCCCGTCCGCGGAAACCGCGGCGGCGAAGGCGGTGTAGGGAATGTCGAGGTCGGCAAGCTCGCCGCTGTCCGGATCGAGTACGCCGAGCCGCGGATCCCCCTGGCCGTGGATGACGGCAAGCCGGCCGTCGCCGAGTACGGCGAACGGCCGCCCGCCGAGCTGCCAGAGCGGGCCGGCGAACTCCTCTTCGGCCGGGTAGAGCGCCTGCGGGGGTTCGCCGTAGAGGCCGACCTGGTAGATGTTCCACCAGCCGGACCAGTCCGAGACCACGTACAGGCTGGCATCGTCGCGCCAGCAGGGTGCGAGCACGGACTCCGACACGCCACCCTTGATCAGGGTCCCCCGGCCGGGAACGCCGTTCTCGATCACCGCCACCCGCAGCTCGGTGCCGTCCCACGGCATGCGCGGGTGGTTCCAGCAGATCCAGGCGAGGCGCGCACCGTCGGGTGACGGGGTCGGGAACGCATAGAAGTCCGATCCGCTCACGAGTTCCCTGACCGCGGTGGGGTCGTCGGCAGCGGAGCCGTCCAGGGGCACCGCGACGATACCGCGCCTGACCCGGTCCTCCGCATACTGCTCGCGGACACACCAGATCTCGTTCCGCCCGGGCGAGAGCACGAAGTCGGCGTAACGCAGCGCGCCGTCTTCAGCGGGCTCAGGCGTCAGCGGCCGCGGCGTGCGCGCGCCAGGCTCGGGCGCGGGCGGCTTGCCCTTGCCGCGCTGCGCCGTCGCGCCGGGGGCGAGGTAGAGCCGCTGGTCGGTGTAGCTGGCGAACACGATGTCCCAGGTGCCCGCCGGCCCGGTGGCCGCGTCAGCGTTGCCTGGATCGGCGGGAACCGGCAGGTAGGAGCGGCCGCCGTACTCGTGCACCCGGGTGCGGGCATTCCAGGGAGCCGCGATCAGCTCGGACCGATACCCGTCCGCGGCGCGGTGCACGACGGTGGTTCGCCCACCCTCCTCCGGCCGAAGCTCTTGCCACCACACCTGATCCGCAATGACGGTAGGAAAGGACAAGCGGATGTTCGCACGGGCAACGTCGGACGCGCCGACGGGGGAGGGCCAGGCACCGTACGGCGCCGTCAGGCATTCGGTCATAGCGGCATCGTGCCCTATGCGGCGGGACGTTGGGGCACAGACCTGGCAGCTCGGTGCACACGACTACGCTGGCCGGTCCGCGAGGCGGCACGGCGGCGTGACGATTGACCGTATTCGCACTATCTGTACTAACACGGGCACACTGCGTGCCTGCCCGGTGGAGTGCGTCACCCAGGCCACGGCTGCCAATGTTCCCGCTCTCGCTACCGGCCGCGTAACCTCTATCCCGAGATGAGGATCGCGGACGGCACAGCGGGCATAGCCACCCGCACGTATCACATTCGCACCTACGGGTGCCAGATGAACGTGCACGATTCCGAGCGCCTGGCCGGACTGCTCGAGGAGGCCGGTTACCAGCGCGCCGCGCACGACGCCACGCCCGACGTGGTCGTGCTCAACACGTGCGCGGTGCGCGAGAACGCGGACAACAGGCTCTACGGAAACCTCGGTCACCTCCGCTCGGTGAAGGATCGCCGCCCGGGCATGCAGATCGCGGTGGGCGGCTGCCTGGCGCAGAAAGACAAGAGCGAGATCGTCCGCCGCGCGCCCTGGGTGGACGTCGTGTTCGGCACCCACAACATTGGTGTGCTGCCCGCGCTGCTCGAACGGGCCCGGGTGCTCGACGAGGCTCAGGTGGAGATCGAAGAGGCGTTGCAGCGGTTCCCCTCGGCACTCCCGGCCCGCCGCGAGTCCGCGTACTCCGCCTGGGTCGCCGTCTCGGTCGGCTGCAACAACACATGCACGTTCTGTATCGTGCCGAGCCTTCGCGGCCGCGAGGAGGACCGGCGCCCCGGCGACATTCTCGCCGAGGTTCGTGCCCTGGTCAGCGAGGGTGTACTCGAAGTGACGCTGCTCGGCCAGAACGTCAACTCCTACGGCGCGGCGTTCGGCGACCGGCAGGCGTTCGGGAAGCTGCTCCGCGCCTGCGGCGAGATCGAAGGGCTGGAGCGGGTGCGCTTCACCTCCCCCCACCCCCGCGACTTCACCACCGACGTGATCGCGGCGATGGCGCAGACCCCGAACGTGATGCCGCAGTTGCACATGCCGCTGCAGTCGGGCTCCGACGCGGTGCTGCGGGCGATGCGCCGCGCCTACCGCAAGGACAGGTACCTGCGCATCATCGACCAGGTCCGCGCCGAGATCCCCGACGCGGCCATCACGACCGACATCATCGTGGGTTTCCCCGGCGAAACCGAGCCCGATTTCCAGGACACGCTCGACGTGGTCCGCCGGGCACGGTTCGCGGGTGCGTTCACCTTCCAGTATTCCAAGCGCCCCGGCACCGCGGCCGCTGACATGCCCGGCCAGGTGCCCGCCGAGGTGGTCAGTGAGCGGTACGAGCGGCTCGCCGCGCTGGTGGAGGAGACCACCTGGGCAGGCAACCAGGCGCTGCTCGGCCGTGAACTCGACATTCTCGTCGCGGAGGGTGAGGGACGCAAAGACGTCGCGACGCACCGCCTGTCCGGCCGGGCGCGCGATGGCAGGCTCGTGCATTTCGCGCCGGGCGTCGCGGCGCCGCGTCCGGGCGACATGGTGCGCGTCGCGGTCACGCAGGCAGCACCGCACTACCTGATCGCCGACGTGCCGCCGCTCGCCGTCCGCCGTACGAGCGGCGGCGACGCGTGGGAAGCAAGGCAGGCCGGGCAGACCCCAGCGCCCGCTGCCGCGGTGCCGCTCGGCATGCCAGCGGTCGGCCGGCCAGCCCTTCCGTGATCGCCCGGGATCGCCCAGTATCCGGGCCGGTCGCCGGTGTGGATCCAGCGACGGGCCACCGGGATTTCGTGGCGTGCTGATCGCCGCCGCCGTCTGCCCGCATCCTCCGCTGCTCGTACCGGCAGCGGCCTGCGGCGCCGCGGCCGAACTCGACGCCCTGCGCGAGGCGTGTGACGCCGCGGTGACGGTCCTGGCGGCCGCCGATCCTGACCTGATCGTCACGGTCGGGGGCGCCGCTGAGGACGCGGAATTCGCGGAAAGCGCCGCGGGCAGCCTGGCCGCCTACGGCATCGGATGGCGCACCGGTGCCGGCCCGGCCGTGCTGCCGCTGTCGCTGACCATCGGCCGCTGGCTGCTGCCGCGAGCTGGGCTGCTTCCTGCTGGCCCGGCGGAGCGGGCCGGGCTGCTTGGGGCTGGTCCTCCTGACCGGGCCGGGCCGGTTCGCGCGGATCCGGCGGAGCGGGCGGGGCCGGTTCCCGCTGGTACGGCCGCGGCCAGGCCCGCGCCGCGCGTACGACTGCTGGCCACCGCATTCGGGACGCCCACCCACGCGTGCCTGCGTCTGGGGGCGCAGATCGCGGCCCGCGCACCCCGCGTCGCGGTCCTCGCGATGGGCGATGGGCCCGCCTGCCTGTCCCCGCAGGCGCCGGGGTACCTCGATGCCCGCGCGCGGTCTTACGACGCCGGCGTCACAGCGGCCCTCGCGGACGCGGACGCCGGGCGGCTTGCGCGGCTCGACCCTGACCTCTCCGCGGATCTGCTCGTCGCCGGCCGCGCCGTTTGGCAGGTGCTGACCGGTGCGGCCGGGGAAGGCAGGTTTCGCGGTCACCTGCACCGCGCCGAGGCGCCGTACGGCGTCAGCTACCTGGTGGCATCCTGGACCGCGATCGCCGCCGGTTGACCAGGGACCAGGCCAAGAGTGTCGCGCAGATCGGGACACGCCCCAACGGAGGTGGGTCCGTGAGCGAGTGCGCGGCTATCAGTCCTGGCCGCTCGCGCCTGGTGGGCGCTGGTCCGGCCCGCCCGGTCCGCTGACCGGTTCTGCGGCCGCGGCGCTCTGGTCCGCCCGGCCCGTCACGTGCCCCACGTGCCCCGGGGCGGGCGTCTGCGCCGCCTGCCACGCTGCTTGATCGGGGCTGGCTTGCGGCCCGGATTCGGCGCCATGAGCCTGCGCGCCTCTTGCGCCGTGTGCTGGTTTCTGATGCCTGCCGGATCCGCCGGTCAGCAGATCACGCACCCTGTCAGCGAACCCCATGGATTTTCCCCGACCGTCCCGGCTGATATAGCGCGCTGAGTCAGGCTCGCGCCCAGATTTCACCTTACCCATGGCTGAGAGACTGAATCCATGCCCGGATGCGTCATCGCGGTCGTCGGCCCGACGGCGGCAGGAAAGTCCCGGTTGTCTGTCGATCTGGCGCGCGAGGTCGGCGGCGAGGTGGTGAATGCCGATTCCATGCAGCTGTACCGCGGCATGGATATCGGCACGGCGAAACTGACCCGGGCCGAGCGGCGCGGTGTGCCACATCACCTGCTCGACGTCTGGGACATCCGGCAGGCCGCCAGCGTGGCCGAGTACCAGCGCATCGCGCGCGGGGCCATCGAGCAGATCGTGGCCCGGGGCCGGGTTCCCATGGTCGTCGGCGGCTCAGGGCTCTACGTCCGGGCCGCCCTTGATCACCTTGACTTCCCAGGGACGGACCCGCTGGTACGGCAGCGCCTGGCGGCCGAGCTCGCCGAGCTGGGCCCGGCCGCGCTGCACGAGCGGCTCAGCCGGCTCGACCCGGCCGCGGCTGCCGCGATCCTGCCGGGCAACGGGCGCCGGATCGTCCGCGCGCTCGAGGTGATCGACGTCTCCGGGCGCTCGTTCACCGCGACGTTGCCGAGCTACGAGTCGGTCTACCCGACTGTCCATATTGGCCTGCGCCTGCCGCGGGAGCGGCTCGACGAGCGGATCGAGGCGCGGGTCGGCGGGATGTGGCGCATGGGCTTCCTGGCGGAGGTGCGGCAGCTTGCCGCAGCGGGGCTGCGCGACGGCCCTACGGCGAGCCGCGCGCTTGGATATGCCCAGGTGTTGCGTTTTCTCGACGGCGAAGGCTCGCAGGATCAGGCACGCGCCGATACGGCGCGCGCGACGAGGCGCTTCGCGCGCAGGCAGGAGGCCTGGTTCAGGCGCGATCCCCGGGTCAGCTGGCTCGACCCAGGTGAGCCCGGCCTGCTGGCCGCCGCGCTGGCGCTGTGGACGCGCGCCTGCTCGCCTCAATCGCCGTGGGCCGTGCCCGGCAAGGGCCTGGAGTCATGATCGCGGTAACTTCGGCGCATCCTTCGCCAAGCACGCGCCGCGAAACAACCCGCGGGCCAGCGGCGCCCCACCCCAGCGCGGCACGCCAAGCGCGGGGTACGCCAAGCGCGGGTACGCCAGCGCGGGCACCCCGAGCGCGGGTACGCCAGCGCGTGTCCGAAATCCCCACCGGGCCGCAGCGGCGGCCTGCCGCGCGGCTCGTCGGTGCCGCGGATCACGGGTGCCCTGGCGCCCGCGATCCGCGGCGCCGCCCGGCGCACCGCACCGCGGCCAGTTCCGCGGCGCCGGGGGGGATATGCGGTGTCATGGTGGGTGATTGCGGGAGGTCGGCAATGGCCGTTGAGAACCCCGGCCAGGGTACCGCCACCCTCAACGGCACCCGCCAGGCCAGCACCATCCGCCGACCGTACGAAGTCACCCGGCACGGGCCACTCCATGGCATCGGTGCTGTCGAGGCGCGGAGCGTACTCAGTAGGATCGGCGTGTGCGATTCGCGAAGGGACACGGCACCGAGAACGACTTCGTGATCCTGCCTGATCCCGACGGCATTCTCGACCTTTCTCCCAGGCTCGTGACCCGGCTGTGCGACCGCCGGGCCGGGCTGGGCGGCGACGGGGTGCTGCGCGTCGTGCGGACCGCCGCGCTGGGGCGGCAGCCGGCCGATCCGGCCGTGGCCGCAGGGGCGGATGCGGCGGACGTGTCAGGCGGTGCCTCCTGGTTCATGGATTACCGCAACGCGGACGGCAGCGTCGCGGAGATGTGCGGTAACGGCCTCCGCGTGTTCGTGCGGTACCTGCTCGAAACCGGGCTGGCCGAAGGCGACGCGTTCACCATCGGCACCCGCGGCGGCCCGCGCCGGGCACTCGTGCGGCCAGACGGCAGCATCAGCGTCGACATGGGCGCCCCCACGGTCGCCGGACCTGGCCGCGGCACCGTCGGCGGCCGGATCTGCCAGGGCCTGCGGATCTCGGTGGGCAATCCGCACCTGGCCTGCATCGTGAACACGCCGGTGGACGAGTTCGACCTGTCGAGCCCGCCCGAGCTCGATCCCGGCGATTTCCCCGAGGGCGCGAACGTCGAGCTGATCCAGCTGACCGGCCCCGCAGCCGTTCGGATGCGGGTTCGTGAACGTGGGTCGGGCGAGACGCGGTCCTGCGGGACCGGTGCCGTCGCGGCCGCCGTGGCCGCGGCGTACGCGGGGAACGGGCACCGCGCGGCTCGTGGGGCCGCCGGCGGATCGTGGCGGGTGGATGTGCCCGGCGGTGAGCTCACCGTGACGCTGGACGGCCGGACAAGCTGGCTGACCGGGCCGGCCGTGATCGTCGCCGAGGGCGAGGTGTGTGACGCCTGGCTTGCCGCCGCGGCACACACGCGGTGATCGCGCCTACGCCGGGGACGCGCCTACGCCGGGGACGCGCCTACGCCGGGGACGCGCCTACGCCAGGGCGGGTGAGAGTACGTCGCCGCTGCGGACCAGGCCCGCGGCGGTGGACATGGAGTGATCGAAGTCCTCGACGCGGAAACCGCACCGCAGCAGCGGGCCGAGCGCGGGATGCGGTCCTGGCAGGCACAGCGTGACGCCCCGCGAGCCAGCAGCCGGCAGCGCGGCCAGGGCCGGCAGCGCGGCCGTGGCCGTGTCAGCCGGGTCCGCGCCACGCGCGACGGCAAGGTGCCGCAGGTGCGCAGGCCCGGCGGCACCCGCCGCGATCACGTCCGGACCGCGCTCGACGAGCACGCCGCCGCTGCCGTCCGCGCCGCCCCAGTAGGTGTAGTCCGGGGCGCGGTCCACGCCGGTGAGCGCGTGTTCTGCCGCCGCGGCGTCACTGGCCGGGACTCGGCGCGCCCGCCAGGCAATGCCGGCGGTGGCGGCGGGCGCGACGGCAGCAGGATCGCCGGTCAGGTAGAGCAGCGGCCAGCGCGGCGCGAGCCCGTACCGCGCGTAAAGCGGCAGCGCGCTCGGATCCTGTGAGCTGAACGTGACGCGGTCGGCGCTCCCGTCGAAAATCTCGTCGAGCAGCCTGCGGCCGATCCCGCGGCCGTGCCTGGCCGGGTCGACGAACAGGTCACACAGCAACGTGACCCCGTCAACCCGCCGGGCCGCGGCGAAGCCCGCCAGCCGCACCCCGGCCCCGCCTGCCCCACCGGCCACGCCGACCACGCCCGGCCCGTCGGCCACGTCGGCGCCGCCGGCGGCGCGGGCCGCGCCGGTCACACCCCCGGCACCGGGGGCGTCGGCCACGCCAGCCACGCCTGGCGCGCCGGTCACGTCGGCGGCGCCGGCGGCGCGGGCCGCGCCGGTCACACCCCCGGCGCCGGCCGCGTCGGCCTCGGTGGTCTCGCTGGCCTCCGCGACCAAAAGCCGGCCGTGCTCGGCGAGATGCGCGAGATATCTGCGGTCGCGCCCGGAATCCTCGCGCGGCTGCCCGTTCGCCGCGGCGACCCGGCCGATCTCTGCCCAGTCCGCCACGCGCGCCTGGCGCATCACCAAACTCTTACCCATCAGGTCAATCCCGTCCCAGCGCTGACACCAGCACCATCGGTACGCGCCGTCGCTCCAGAACGGCTGCCGCGGCGCGTCACCCGGCCCACCCGCCGCACGCGGCCGCACGTGGCGCACGTCAACCGCGGCGCCCACGAAGCGCAGCCTTTACACTGCCGCGCCGCTATTAACACGACGGACACGTGCCAGACCCGCCGCCGTGATCGGCGCGGACTTCCATTGTTCCCGACTCACACGGTGAGGCGCGCCTAGGGTTCCGCCGCCGCGGCACGGCGAAACGACGCCGTAGACGGGGCGGGTCTGGACCGAGAGGCGAGGCGGACGGCCGGAGCAGCCTTCCGTTCCACGGCGGGACAAAAGCCCGGGAGACCAGTCGAGCCTGGCTCCTGGCTGGGTTCCGTCGCTTCGGAGGCCGGGTGACCGCATCTTCGCACCGTCACCTTCCTGACGCGTTCACCGACGAGGGTCTGCACGATGGCTACGGCCCTGAGGCGCGGTACGCGGTCGCCGCGGAGGGCTGCCTGCCGACGGCCAGATGGGATGCGGAGGTCGCGCACGGGCTGGAGGTGGGCCTGCCCGGCGCGGCCTCCGTGGTCGACCGGCGCATCCCGACCTTCTCCCGCGGTGAACTGCCGCACTTCGCCGGCATCAACACCTTTCTCAAGGCACCGTACGTGGAGGACGTGCGGACCTGCGGCGAGTACGACGTCGCGATCATGGGCGCACCGTTCGACGGCGGCACGACGTACCGGCCGGGCACCCGGTTCGGGCCGCAGGGCATCCGCCGCATCTCCGCGCTCTACGGCCCGTACAGCTTCGAGCTCGGCGTCGATCTGCGGGAGTCCGTCACCATGGCCGACCTCGGCGACGTGTTCACCATCCCGGGAAACATCGAGAAGACCTTCGACCAGATCACGAAGGCGGTCGGCCACATCTACGGCTCTGGAGCGTTCCCTGTCGTCCTCGGCGGTGACCACTCGATCGGCTACCCGACCACCAGGGGCGTGGCCGAGCATCTCAAGGGAAACCTCGGGATCATCCACTTCGACCGGCACGTCGACACCCAGGAGACCGACCTCGACGAGCGGATGCACACCACCCCGTGGTTCCACGCCACGAACCTGCGGAACGTCCCGCCGACCAACCTCGTGCAGATCGGCATCGGCGGCTGGCAGGCCCCCCGGCCAGGCGTAAAGGTCGGCCGGGAGCGCGAGACGACGATCATGACCGTCACCGACTGCGTCGAGATGGGCATCGAGGCCGCCGCGCAGCGGGCGCTCGACATCGCCTGGGCCGGCGCCGAGGCGGTCTGGCTGAGCTTCGACGTCGACTGCCTGGACGCCGCGTTCGCCCCAGGGACCGGATGGCCCGAGCCCGGCGGCTTCCTGCCACGCGAGGTCCTGAAGTTCATACAGCTCGTCGCGCAGACCCCGCTGGCCGGGATCGAGGTCGTCGAGTGCTCGCCGCCCTACGACAACGCCGAGATCACCTCGCTCATCGCGACGCGTGTGATCTGCGACACCCTCGGCTGCCTGGTCCGGGCCGGTCATCTGCCCCGCAAGCGGAGCCAATGATGACCACGCTGGAGGCAGCGGGCGCCCGCAGTCCCGGGGCCACCGAGCCGGTCGCCTCCGTCGAGGACCTGTCGGTGACGTTCCGCCGGGGTGGCGCCGAGATCCACGCCGTGCGCGGGGTCAGTCTCGAAATCCGCCGCGGCGAGATCCTCGGGCTGGCCGGTGAGTCCGGCTCGGGCAAGAGCGTGCTCGGCCTGTCCCTCCTCGGCCTGCTGCCCGCGCAGCCGAAGGTCGCGGGCCGGGTGGCGGTCTGCGGGCAGAACATGCTGACCGGGTCGGCCGAGCTGTGCAGGCGCGTGCGCCGTGACCACCTCGGCGCGGTGTTCCAGGACCCGATGACGTCGCTGGACCCGACGATGCGGGTGGGCCGCCAGCTCGCGGAGGTGGCCGGGAGCATGCCGGAGGCGATCCGGCTGCTGCGCGCGGCGGGCATTCCCGACGCCGAGGCGCGGCTCGGGAGCTATCCGCACGAGCTTTCCGGCGGCCAGCGGCAGCGGGTGATGATCGCGATGGCGATCGCGGGCAACCCGTCCCTGGTGGTCGCCGACGAACCCACGACCGCCCTCGACGTGACGGTTCAGGCCCAGGTACTCGCGCTGCTGCGGTCCTTGACCGAGGAGGTTGGCTGCGGCTTCTTGCTGATCACGCACGACCTTGGGGTCGCCGCGCAGGTCGCCGACCGGGTAGCGGTCATGTACGCGGGACGGCTCGCCGAGGTCGGACCGGCCCGCGCCGTGCTCGGCGCTCCCGCCCACCCGTACAGCGCCGGCCTCATCGGCTCACGGCTGTCGCTTGCCACCCGCAGGGACCGGCCGCTCGCGGCCCTGCCCGGCGATCTGCCCGACCCGGCCGCGCCGCCCCCCGGCTGCCCGTTCGAGCCCAGGTGCGCGGTGGCCACCGACCGCTGTGCGCAGGTGCTTCCCGAGCCCACGGAAGTGGCCGCCGGGCAGCTCAGCGCCTGCATCCTGCCGCCCGAGAAGGTCGCGGCGATGCGCCAGGGCGACGGTGGCCCGCCGCGCGGTGACAGCCACGCGAGCGGCGGCACCGGCCACCGGCCGGGCGGCACGGCCGGCCCGGGCCGGCCCGGGCCGCCGGCTCACCGCGGCGCGATCGCCACCCGCGTGCATCACCTGGCCAAGAGCTTCCCCGTCACCTCGCAGGGCCGCCGGGTGCGGCTGCACGCCGTGTGGGACGTCGACCTCGAGGTGGCGCCGGGTGAGTCGGTCGCGGTGGTCGGGGAGAGCGGCTCGGGTAAGTCGACCCTGCTCCGCCTGATCGCCGGCCTCGACCGGCCCGACCATGGCGAGGTTTCCGGCGGGACCGGTGACCGCCCCCAGATGATCTTCCAGGACGCTGGCGCGTCACTGACGCCATGGCTGACCGTGGGGGAGCTGGTAGCCGAACGGCTGCGCGGGCGGCGCCTGTCCCGCGGCGAGCGCCGCCGGCGGGTGGCGGGCGCCCTGGCTCAGGTGGGACTTCCCGCCGAGGTGACGCGCGCGAAGGCGGCTCAGCTGTCCGGTGGCCAGCGCCAGCGGGTGGCGCTCGCGCGAGCCACGATCATCCCGCCGGCTGTGCTCCTGTGCGACGAGCCGACCAGCGCACTTGACGTCTCGCTCGCGGCCGGAGTGGTGAACCTGATCGCCGCGCTGCGGCGCGAACTCGGCATGGCCGTGATCTTCGTGACGCACGACCTGTCCGTGGCGCGGATCGTGGCCGACCGCATCGCGGTGATGTACCTCGGGCGGATCGTGGAACTCGGCGGCGCCGAGGATGTCGTCAACCGCCCGCGTCACCCCTACACCAGGTCGCTTGTTGGCGCCGTGCCCGGCTTCGGCGCTGTGCCCGGCTCAGGCGCTGGACCGGCCGGGCCGCCGCCCACGCGCGGCCGTCAGGACGCACCGGGCGGCGTCGCCCTCGCACCACGCGGTGAGCCCGCGAGCCCGCTGAGCCCGCCGCCCGGGTGCACGTTCCACCCGCGCTGCCCGGTCGCCGAGCGGGTGTGCAGCGATCCGGACCTGGAACTGCGGCTGACCGGCGTCGCGGGGTCACCGCACCGCCTGGTGGCCTGCATCCGCTCGGAGGCGATCTAGGCATGGCCGTCGCCGAGGCCCACACCGCGACGTCGTCGGTCCGCGCGCGCCGCGGCGGCCCTCGCCTGGCGGCGGGCCACGGCCGGGCGCTGCACTGGGCAGCGGCGGCGCTGCTCGCCGCCGCCACCCTGGTGGCCGTCTTCGGCCCGCTGCTCGCGCCGGACAACCCGCTGCAGCCGGCCGGCCTGCCGCAGCAACCGCCGTTTCACGGCGGTTTCCTGCTCGGCACCGATGCGATCGGCCGCGACGTGCTCAGCCGCGTCCTGGCCGGCTGGCGCTCGAGCTGGTTCGCCGCGCTGGCCGTGATCGCGTCCGGCGCGCTGATCGGCGGCATCGTCGGCGTGGTCGCGGCGATGTCCGGCGGGCTTGCCGACAACGTGCTCATGCGGATCACGGACGGCTTCCTCGCGCTGCCCGCACCGGTGCTTGCCATCGCGGTCGTCGCCGCGCTCGGCCCCAGTTTCCTGCACACCCTGATCGCGGTCGCCATCGTCTGGTGGCCCTTCTACGCACGGATCGTGCGGGGTGAGATCCGCGCCCAGATGCCGCGGCCGCATCTGGCCGCCGCCCGGCTGGCCGGCGCCGGGCGGCTGCGGCTCGCCCTGCGCCACCTGCTTCCCGGCGCCGGCCCCGCGGTGGTGATTACGGCGAGCCTGGATGTCGGCAACCTCGTGCTCACCTTGGCCGCGCTGTCCTTCCTCGGGCTCGGGCAGCCCGCACCGGCCCCCGAACTCGGCGCCGATACCGCACGTAACCTGCCGTTCCTCCTCCAGCAATGGTGGATACCCGTGATGCCGGGGCTGGCCTTGGCGCTGCTGGCGCTGATGGCCAACATCGCCGGTGACGGCGTCCGGGATCTCATGGGCGACCGTTAGGAGGGCGCATGCGCCGGCTCATCGTCAAACGCCTCGCCGGCATGGCAGTGATCATCCTTGCGCTCACCGCCGTGCTGTTCGTCCTGCAGAAGATCTCGCCGCTCGATCCGGTGCACGCCATGCTCGGCTCGAACGCGTCCAGTCAGGCGCTCGCCGCGCAGCGGCACCGGCTCGGCCTCGACCGGCCGCTCGTCGATCAGTACGGCCACTACGTTGCCGGCCTGGTCAGCGGGAACTTCGGCACGTCCTACCGGACCAGGCGCCCGGTCACGACGGATCTCGGCTCCTTTGTCCCCGCCACCGCCGAGCTCACCTCCTATGGGCTGGTGTTCGCGCTGGTGCTGGCCGCCGTGCTCGCCTTCGGCACGACGCTGGGCTGGCCAGGCGCCCGGCTGCTGCGGCTGGCGCTGCTCACCGGCGCGTCGGCGCCGGCCTTCCTGCTCGCCATCGCCGGGATCCTGCTCTTCTACAAGCAGCTCGGCTGGCTCCCCGCGTCCGGGCGCACGAGCGCCGCCAACCCGCCAGCCGGGCCGACCGGCCTGCTCACGCTCGACGGGCTCATCGCTGGCCGTCCCGCGGTGTCCCTGGACGCCTTCAGGCACCTGCTGCTGCCCGCCCTGGCGATCGCGATCGGCCCCGCGGTGTCGATCGGCCGGGTACTGCGTTCGAGCCTGGTGACCAACCTGCGGGCCGACTACGTGCGCACCGCCCGAGCGAACGGGCTGACCGAACGCACGCTGCTGCTTCGCCACGTCCTGCGCAACTCGGTGGGCCCCGCGCTGTCCATGACCGGCCTGCAACTCGGGCTGATGTTCGCCGGGGTGATCGTGATCGAGCAGGTCTTCGGCTGGCCCGGTCTCGGCCAGTACGTCGCCCAGAGCATTCCGGTCGCGGACTTTCCCGCGATCGCCGGCGTGACCCTCCTGCTCGGCGCCGGCTACGTCGTGATCAACACGATCGTGGACATCTTGCAGGCCGTCGCTGATCCGAGGATCAATGTCTGAATGTGAGGTCCCCATGCCCGTGCAACCCCTCTTCGTCGGCAATCCGGCACTGATCGTCGTAGATATCCAGCGTGGCGCCGCCCTCCCCCAGGAGATGACCGGCATCGCTCACATGAGCGGCTGGGAGCAGCGAATGGACAAGGCGGAGCGGCTCGTGGCGGCGGCGCGGGTGGCCACCGTCCCAGTGATCTTCTTCCAGGAGGTCCACCGCCGTAGCGGCATCGACTTCGGCCGCGAACTCGACGGCGCCGAGGGTGTCCACTGCGTCGAGGGCGAGGAGGCGACGGAGCTTTGGCCCACGCTGCGGCCACAGGGCGGCGAGATCCACATCGTCAAGCGCCGTTACTCGGGCTTCATCGGCACCGAGTTCGACCTCGTACTGCGGGGCCTGCGGATCTCGACCCTCGTGGTCATCGGCGGTCTTACCGACGTGTGTGTGCACTACACCTTCGCCGACGCACACCAGCGTGACTACTACGTCCGGGTCGTGGAGGACTGCGTCGGCGGTTCGAGCCGCGGCAGGCACGAGGCCTCGCTCGACGCCATGGAGTACCTGCAGGCGGGCGCGCGGCGCACGACGCAGGAGATACTCGACGCCTTCGCGCGCCTTGCCCCCCGCCCGGCGCGGGCGGTAGCCGTGGGAGCGGGCCGATGAGCCCGGCGGCGCCGCGCTCGGCGCCCTGGGCGCGCCGCATCGTAGGCGGCGCCGCCGCCGCGGCGCTGCTGACCGTGGCCGCCTGTGGGTCCGCCGCGGTCAGCACGCCGGCGAGCAGGCCGCCGGCCAGCCGGGTGCTGAACCTGAGTTTCCTGCAGGACCCTGGCCAGCCGCCGGACCCGGACGTCTACTACGCCGGGCAGGGCCTGCTGCTCACCACCAACATCTACGAGGGGCTGCTCCAGTACGTGCCAGGCACCGCCGCGCCGCAGATCACCGCGGACCTCGCGACGAGCTGGACGGTACAGGGCAACGAGATCTTCACGCTCGCCCTGCGGCACGGCGTGGTGTTCCACGACGGCACCGCGTTCACCTCGGCCGCGGTGAAGCCGTCGTTCGACCGCCGGCTCGCCGTCGGCCAGGGACCCTCCTACATGGTCGCCGACGTCGCGTCCGTGGTGACGCACGGTCCTTACCGCGTGACCATCACGCTGCGCCACCCCAACGCCTTCTTCCTGCACTACCTTGCCTCGGCCTACGGGCCGAAGATGATGAGCCCGAGCGGGCTCGCGTCGCACGCCGGCACCGACCATGACCAGACGCACCTGCGCACGCATGATCTTGGCACCGGCCCGTACTACCTGACCGACGCGCGGACCGGCACGTACTACCAGATGAAGGCGTTCAGCAGGTACTGGGGCGGGGCGCCGTACTTCACCACGGTCGACATGCCGGTGCTGACCGACTCGTCGGCGCAGCAGTTGCAGTTCGACAAGGGCGATCTCGCGGCGGTCCTGCACGACCTGCCCGAGTCGGCGGTGCGGTCCTACCTCACCAACAAGGCGATCCGGACGTACTCGCTGCCCACCATGAACTCCGACTTCCTGTACGTGAACCCGCACGTCTCGTTCCTGACCACGGCCGCCGGGCGCAACGCGCTGCTGCATGCGATCAACGTCAGGCAGATCTTCACCGAGGTGTTCACCGGGCGGGCGTCCCTGGCCAGCCAGGCATATCCTGCGCACATGATGCCCGCCGGCGCCGCCGTTCAGGACATTGCTTACTCGTCCTCGGCGCTGGCGAGCCTGGCCAGGTCGCTGCCGTCCAGCCAGCGCGTGCTGAGCGTCGGGTACGACTCCTCGTCGCCCGACAACCAGCTTGTGGCCAACATCATCGCCGCCCAGCTTGACCAGGTCGGGCTCAACGTCCGCGTCCAGTCCTATCCGACGTCCCAGATCTACGGCTGGACCGGCTCGGTCGCCGCCGCGAAGGGCGCGCCCGACGTCCTGCTCGACGCCGGCTGGCCGGACGCCGCCCCGCCGTACATGTGGGGGCATATCAGCTGGGACCCTGGCGCCGGGCTCAACTACCTGGGATGCTCGACGCCGGCGATGACCGGGGAACTGGCGGCCGGGCTCCCGACCGGCAGCACCCAGGTCTTCTCCTCCGCCGGCGAGCTGGCGGTGGCCACGGGCTGCTGGGACAACCTGGTCAACCAGGACGACTTCATGGTGGCCCAGCCGTGGCTCAAGGGAGTGGTGTCGGCCCACGTGGTCGCCGCACCCAACAGCCTCAGCATCGCCAAGCTGTCGGCAGGCTGAACGCCGGGCCGAAGACGGCATGAAGACGAGCGGGAGCTGGGATGGGAACAGGTGTCCGGGCGATCGTCGCGCTGACGCTCGGCTACGAGGATCTGCCCAAGTCGGTGTCGGTGCACGGCGCCGCGGCCAGCGAGCGGCTCCTCGAGCCGGTGCCCGGTGTCCTGCTGCACTGCGACGGCGGCTGGTTGCTGCTTGACACCGGTTTCAATCTCGCGCTCATCAACGATCCGGTGCTGCGGCGCCGCTTCCACCCGGACCCGGCGGTGCAGCCGGTGCTGCCTGGTCCGGGTGAGCCGCTCGAGGATGCGCTGGGAAAGGCGGGCATCGACATCAGGGACATCCACGCCGTCGCAGTCAGCCACCTGCACCTCGACCACGCGGGCGGCCTGAAGCACTTCGCCGGGCAGGCCGCCGTGCACGTGCAGCGGGCGGAGCTCGACTACGGCCTGACCACGCCGCATCCGGAGCCGGAGCGGCACGGGATCTTCCGCGTCGACTTCGATGATCCGCGGATCGACTGGCGGATCGCGGACGGTGACACCGAGATCGCCCCCGGCGTGACCGCGGTGCTGACCGCCGGGCACACACCCGGCCACCAGAGCTTCGTGGTCGACATCGACCCGTCGGCCGGGGGCGGCGGTTTCGTGTTCGCGTTCGACGCCGCCGACCTGGCCGAGAACATCGAGCAGGAGCTGGCGATCGGGTCGACGATCGATGTCGAGCCGCAGGCCACGGTCGAGCCCATCAGGCGGCTGAAGCGGATCGCCGCCGAGCGCGGTTACCGCGTCGTGCCTGGCCATGACCCGGTCGCCTGGCCCGCCCTCACCAGCGAACTCGCCGCCCGCTGGCCGGACTAGTTGCCGGGGGTCAGGACCGATCAGGCGGCCCCGACGACCATCCAGATGAACGCGGGAGAGACGGCCCGGCCGCCTGGGAGGAGTTCCCCACCGTCGTCAAACAACACCACACCGTTGCAAAGCAGGCTCCACCCTTGCTCGGGATGACTAGCGACGGCCCGGGCAGCGACGCGATCCGGCGCCAATGCATCCGGGCACCGGGGCAGATGCTGGCAAAGCTTCTCCTCCGGCAGGCGAGCTGACCTCGGTCGCGGTACGAACCGGTCCGTCATGGCTCCTCCAGAAGGATCACCAGATGCGGATGCCGCGCGGGCGGGGGCCGGCCCGGCCATCCGGCCTCGCCCGGCGGCGCTGCCCAAACGCGTGGCAGCAACGTTCCGCCACAGCGGCCGCGATACATCCGCCACTTGACGGATGTTGGTCCGCTGCGCTGGACAGGCTGCTGCGCCTGCGGGCGCGGAGCGCCGCTCAGCGGCCAAGGCCAGGCCCGGCGGCCAAGGCGAAACGCGATGGGACGCGCAGCGCTGACCGGGCTGACCGCCACCCGGAGGAATGATCACCTCGGCCGGCGGAATGGGCCGGATCGTGACCATCGCCAACTGTGTGCGGGAGATCGCCAACAACCTGGCCGGTGCCGTAGGCGATGCCGATGGTGTGCCTTTGCCGCCGCGCGTAGACATGTCCGCTCCGGTCGGCCGGCTAGCCCTGAGAATTCACGCCGCCGTGTGAGCTGACCGGTACGGCAACTATAAGAAGTGCTCCTGACCTGGGACGATAAGGGTGTCGAAGTCCTTACGTGAACCCGGATCGAGGAGCACTTACAAGGTGAACACTACCGGCTGGCTGAAGGGCGTGCAGGTCACCGCGGATGGCACGGGGATCGTGTCGCATGCCGGGGTGGCGCTGATCAGGGCGCTGGCGGACAACATCGGCCTGACCGCAGGGCTGTCGAAAGCGCTGGCGTCGCGGCGGCACCTGGTCCATGACCGGGGCCGGGTGCTGGCGGACCTGGCCTGCGCGATCGCTGACGGCGCCGAGGTGATTAGCGACTTCCGGGTGATGGGTGACCAGGAGGATCTGTTCGGGCTGGTCGCCTCGGTGCCCACTGCGTGGCGCACGCTGGATGAGATCGCCGGTGGCGGGGAGCGGGCGCTGGGCAAGATCACTGCTGCGGTGAACGCCGCCCGGCGGCGGGCCTGGGCCGCGGCCGCCGCCCGGCACGGCGCCATCCCCGGCATCCGCGTCGCGGACAAGACGCTGGACGGCATGATCTGCATCCGGCTGGATGCCAGCGTGGTGGCCTGCCACAGCGACAAGGAAGGCGCCGAGCCGAACTTCAAGGGGTTCGGCCTGCACCCGCTGCTGGGCTACTGCGACAACACGACCGAGCCGCTGGCCGGGATGCTGCGCCCGGGCTCGGCTGGCAGCAACACCGCCGCGGATCACCTGACGGTGCTGGACGCCGCGATCGCCGCGCTGCCGCCCGCCTTCCGGCGGCGGCTGATGGTCACCTGCGACGGCGCGGGCGCCAGCCACGACCTGATCACCCGGCTGGACACCCTCGCCGCCCGGCCCGGCTACCAGGTGATCTACTCGGTTGGCTGGGAACTGGGCAAGCGGGAGCGCGCCGCGATCACCGCTGTCCCGGCCCAGGCCTGGCAGATCGCCATCGATGAGCGCGGCGAGGTCCGCGAGCGGCGCGCCGAGGGCGCCTGCGGCGACCTGCACTGCGGGCACCGCTGGCGGTGCTGGATCGAAGAAGCGCACGTCACCGAGCTGACCAGCCTGCTGCGCGAAGGCCCCGCGGGAGACCAGCTCGACGGGTGGCCCGGGAAGATGCGGATCTTCACCCGCCGCGAGCGCCCGCATCCCGGTGCCCAGCTGACCCCGTTCGAGGCCCGAAACGGCTGGCGGTACACGCTATGGGCGACCAACCGGCCCGCGGCCACCAGGGGCTGGCTGGGCCAGCCCGCCTACATCGATGCCGCTCACCGGGTGCACGCCCGGGTCGAAGACGCCATCCGCACCGGGAAAGACTGCGGCATCGGCAAGTTCCCCTCCACCTCGCTGGCCATGAACAAGGCCTGGCAGGCCGCCGCCCTGACCGCCGCGACCCTGCTGGCCTGGCTCAAGCTACTCGCCCTGGACGGCACCCTCGCCAAGGCCGAGCCCAAGACCCTGCGCTACCGCATCCTGCACGCCGCCGCCAAGCTGACCCGCGGCGCCCGCCAGCGCCGCCTCAACATCCAGGCCAGCTGGCCCTGGGCCGCTGACATCGTGACCGCCTGGGCCCGCGTCAGCGCCCTGCCACAGGCCCCCTAATGGGAACTAGCAGGTCACCTGTGCGAGGTGAGATTCCTGGTGCGGGAGACTTGTTACCGGTAGCAGCCGACGGGTGAGCACTCATTTACCCCCCGGGCGTGAAGTCCTGTGGTCAGACC
>Ga0209648_10000557_pt1 | contig 28691 bp, 22 predicted proteins | sample GraSoi2013_115cm_FD_185830 | JGI IMG/M metagenome (GOLD analysis project Ga0209648, IMG submission 185830) | Grasslands soil microbial communities from the Angelo Coastal Reserve, California, USA - Sample 9_17_2013_115cm (SPAdes) (version 2) | ecosystem: Environmental > Terrestrial > Soil >...
CTGGTAGCAGGATATATGCAGCACGGCAAAAAAGATCTGTTTCACAAAGGACAGTCACTTGGCTGCCCTATCGGCATGACCAGCGATGCCTACGACCTGGCAACGGACGAGCACCTCAACGAGGTAGGCTTCTTTGCCGAGTTCGAGCATCCCGTAATTGGCAAGTACAAAGACATTGCAGCACCGGTGTACTTCACGGAAACGCCGGGTGTGATGCGCAGCTCCTCCCCGCTGCTGGGACAGCATACTGCCGAAGTGTTGAGCAGGCTCGACATCGATGATGCCGGATTCTCACGCCTCCATGCAGATGATGTGATTTAGAACCAACATGGGTAGCCCGTGTGGGAACCCGCTGAAGAGGAGATCAATTATGACAAAGGATGCGCTCGCTGGATTTCGCTGTACCGATTTCTCTTGGGTATTTGCCGGACCATACTGTGGACAGTTGCTGGGCGACCTGGGCATGGAGATGATCAAGATAGAATGCCGTAAACGCATGGATGTCGTGCGCAACTATCCGCCTTTTGCCCACGAAGACCGCCGCCTCAATTCCAGCGGCTACTGGAATACACACAACCGCAGCAAGTACAGCATTAACCTGGATATGAAGAACGAACAGGCGCGTGAGATCATTACCAGGCTGGTAGCCATCAGCGACGTGGTGCTGGAAAACTTCAGTGCTCGCGGCATGAAAGCGCTTGGCTTCGACTATGATCGCCTGTGTGAAATCAACCCCCGCATCGTGTACTGTTCGATGGCGGGCTTTGGGCATCGTGGCCTTTACAAGAACTACGTTGCTTACGGACCAATGCAGGAATCACAGGCCGGTATCGTTAACCTGACGGGCTGGCCCGATGGTCAACCCTCGCGCGTCGGCACAAGCTATCCCGATGCAGCGGGCGGCGTGAGTGCTGCCTTCTCCATCGTCGCAGCTTTGCGCCATGCCAGGCGTACCGGGAAGGGACAATGGATCGACCTTGGCCAGACGCTCACCGCTGTTGCGCTTACCGACACCGCCGTCATCGAATACACCGTCAACGGCGCAGTTCAGCAGCGTAATGGAGATCTGCATCGCTTCTTCGCTCCGCATAACGTCTATCCTTGTAGCGGAGAAGACCAGTGGTGTGCCATTTCCGTGGAAAATGACGCTGACTTTGCGGTTCTAGCAAACGCTATAGAACAGCCACATCTGGCTCACGACGCGCGTTTCATCACTAATGTAGCGCGCATACAGCATCGCAAGGAGCTTGATGATATTATCAGCGCCTGGACGGAGCAGTATGATCACCACGAGGCCATGCGGCGCTTGCAGGCCGCGGGCATAGCGGCGGGAGCAGTGCTCAGCACAGGTGAGTTCGTTGAAGATGAACACATCAGGGCGCGTGGCTATATGGAAAGCTTTGATCACCCGGTTGCAGGCCAGAAGCGCTATCCAGGCGTACCCCTCAAAATGTCCGAAACGCCCGGCTACATCCATCGACCAGCGCCATCCCTGGGAGCCGATACGGAACATGTCCTCAAAAACATCCTTGGCATGAGCGACCAGGAGATCAAACAACTGGATGACGCTGGGGTTCTGGTCTAATTTCCCTCCAGATTACGATACTGGAAAGCAATATGCCCAACCGCCCTGTGGTCATACATCTCGAGATGTGCTATAATACCTTAGTAGAAAGGTCGGAATTAAATTCCGTATTTTGAACTTATCTTGCTTAAACCAGAGAAATACGGCATAGTCGGGCTGTTTCAATAAGCTGTTGAGAGGGTAACATATGGCGGAAACTATTACTGCCGATATGATCATACACGATATAGTCTCCAGGCATCCTGAGACGGTAAAAGTGTTTCATGGACATGGATTGCCTTGCACAGCCTGCGCTGTAGGCTCGCGCGAGAGCGTCGCAGGCGGGGCGCGTACGCATCGTTTCAACCCCGAGAAACTCGATCAATTAATGCAGGATCTCAATGCCTCTATCAACGGCCAGCCCGTTTCGGTCGCTCCCAAGAAAGCGCCTGTTGGGCGTGGCGTTCCGTTGACGATGCTGAGCGGCGACCCGAATCGCAAGATCAAACAGGTGATCGCTATCATGAGCGGAAAGGGCGGCGTCGGAAAATCGCTGGTTACAGGCCTGCTGGCCGTCTCACTCAGGCGCCAGGGATTGCGCGTTGGCATCCTCGACGGCGATATCACCGGCCCCAGCATCGCTCGTATGTTCGGTACCAAAGGTCAACCCGGCAGGTCCGCCGATGGTGGTATGGAGCCGCTGGTGAGCAAGAACGGCGTCAAAGTCATGTCGATGAACATGTTCCTCGAAAACGAGAGTGACCCGGTCATCTGGCGCGGACCAATGATCTCCAGCGCCATCAAGCAGTTCTATAGCGAGGTCGACTGGGGCCAGCTCGACTACCTGCTGGTAGATTTACCTCCTGGCACATCCGATGCCCCGATGACCGTGCTACAGTCACTGCCAGTTGATGGCGTCATCATCGTTTCGTCCCCTCAGTTGCTTGCGACAATGGTAGTTAAGAAGTGTATTGGCATGGTACGGCAACTCAAGGGTATCATTGTTGGAGTCGTAGAGAATATGGCCTACTTCCAGACTCCTGACGGTGAGCGTTATGAGATCTTCGGCCCAAGCAACGGCCCCGATTTGATCAATATGACCGGCGCACCACTGCTGTCCCAGTTGCCAATAGACCCCATCCTGACCTCGTTGTGTGATGCTGGTAAAGTCGAAGAGTACCGCTCCGAGGCATACGATACCCTGGCAGCGAACTTTATCAATACCCTGAAGATAAAACGCTAATTTATGAGTTTCCACAAAATAGCATGGGTGTAGGCGTAGCCGCGCGATTTATCGCGCCTACCCTGGCGATGGCCAGCTCATCTTGTCGAAGAACATGAATTACTCTTCAGGCCGCAGGTTTGTCTCAATATAGCCTGTCACGTGCTCCGCGGCCCGGCACATATGTACTGGGTCCTGGTAGAGCTTGCTGAGCATCACCGATCCTTCCAGCGTAGCTATAAAGATCGTTGCACACATATCCGGGTCAACGCCAGGCCTGATCTCTTGCCGTTCGATACCTTTTGAAATGATGCGTTGGATGGTTGAACGCAAGCTGTCCATCTCCCTGCGGGCACGATCACGCAGGGCCGGCTGAGCATCGTCCGCCTCAATAGCTGTATTGAGGATTGGACAGCCGCCAGCGACAGGTGGATCATCTATGATGCTCTGAAAGTAGGAGACAATGGCCAGCAAGCGATCAATAGCGTTGATCTTGCCTGCCAATGCGAGCCGCATTCGTTGCTGGAGCAGCCCAATAGCGTAATCAAACGCCTCAAGCGCGAGTTGCTCCTTACTGGCAAAATGATTATAGATACCGCCCTTCTCCAAACCCGTTTCGTGCATGATATCGGAGAGTGACGAGCCGAAGTATCCCTGCTGGTTGAAAAGCTGCGCGGCTCGTTCAAGGATTCTCTCTTTCGTTTGCTCACCTTTGCTCATAAAAATCCCTTCCGTATGATAAAAGAAAGTTTCGATTTGAGACCGAACAGTCTTAAATAAAGTATAGTCGATTTTATCGTTCTGTCAAGGGCGGAGAAGCCCTGTCATAGATAATTGCTAATCTTTTAGCAGGCGCATCGCATTCTCATAGCTGATCTCACCGGCCGAGAGGCGACTAAGAATTTCCAGGCGGCTCGGGCGACCCTTGCGCCGGGGTGGTTTTTCCAGTGCGTCCACAATATCATCCAGGTGATTGCGTGCAGTATTGTACGCTACATTCAGTTCCACCGCTAGCTTCTGGATATTGCCTCGATGCTTCACCAGCAGCCCCACAAATGCGAGTTGTTCGGGGTTCAGGCGTGCCATCCAGCCTAAACTGAACTTGCCATCGATGACAATGCCGCTTTCAGGACACTCCAGCCGTGTGACGATCAACTCGCCGCCCGTTACTGGGTCCCTCGTAATAAGGGGATGCACCATTTCTAATTTCTCCATTATTACCTCATAAAAAAAGACAGATCACCTCAATAGCGTCAGGATCTCATGCAGACCCTGTATCGCCGGGTGATCTGCCTCACGAGAAAATCAATGAATCTCGCCGTGCAGTGCCCTGACATAAGCGGGATCAACCTCTCGCTCGCTCAATTCAATCACCTGGTCGAAGGTCAGGTCAACGAGCCCGGCCTCGCGTAGCGCCTTGACATACGCAGGCTTAACCTCGTGATCGTTCAACTCGATGACCTGGTCAAAAGTAAGATCGGTCAATCCAGCCTCGCGCAACTTGGCGAGATAGGAAGGTTTGATCTCATGCTCGCTCAATTCGATCACCTGGTCAACAGAGAGATCCATCAGCCCGGCCTCTCGCAGCGCTCTGACATACGCAGGTTTAACCTCGTGGTCGCTCAGCTCGATGATCTGCTCGACATCAAGATCGGTCAGTCCAGCTTCGCGAAACTTGATAAAGTAAACTGGGTCAACCTCGTGCTCACTCAGCTCGATAATCTGCTCGACATTGAGGTGTGCTATCCCCGCGTCACGAAACTTGATGAGGTAATCAGGTTCAACCCCGTGCTCGCTCAACTCGATGATCTGCTCAACACTGAGGTTTGCCATCCCTGCATCGCGCAGTGCCTCGAGGAAGCTCGGCTCAACCCCGTGCTCACTCAACTCGATGATCTGCTCAACACTCAGGCCGGTCAGCCCGGCATTGCGCAATGCTTTGAGGAAATCGGGATTGACCTCGTGTTCACTCAACTCGATGATCTGATCAAAAGTGAATGAAGGCGTTCTTTGAGCCGCCGTGCGTCCTTGGAACTCTCGGACTGGTTCCCTCCAACCTTCGTCCTGCTTCCAGCCGCGGCTGGTCCACCTCTCCGGCTCGGAGAGCGGCTCCTCGCCAAGGACTTCCAGCAATTGATTGGCCTGGTCTATAGTGATCTTACCTGTGACCAGCATCGCTAGCACCTGCACCCGTTCTTCGCTCATTCGGCGTCCTCCTTCGTACACCAGAAACGATAGCATATATTGCCATCATCGTTATCAAATTATAACAAAGTATATGGTAATAATAACATATATTCTGGCAAAAAAACAACTCCTGGGAGGAAAAAAAGGAACGCCTCTTCTAAATAAAATAAAGCATGTAGTGCTAGCTTGTGCTCGCAAACGAGCCTAGAACCTTGCAGAATGTCGTATGGCCTGCAAGATCTGCCAGCGCGCGGCGTACCGGTGGATCATCGCGATGCCCTGCAAAATCAAGGTAGAAGACGTATTCCCAGATGCGCTGTCGCGATGGACGCGATTCGAGCTTGAGCAGGTTGATATTGTTAGCAGCGAGAACACCCAGGCACTTATGAAGTGAGCCGGGTTGATGGGCAGTGGCCATGACCAGCATCGTCTTTGCCTCCCCTTCGCGACGAGGCATCGGCTCTCTGCCCAGCGCAATGAAACGGGTGTAGTTATCCTTGATAGTCTGAATGCCATGTGCCAGGATGTCCAGTTGATACAATTCTCCTGCCCCAGCTCCGGCGACCGCGGCTACCCCCTGCAGGTTCTCCTCGCGCACCATTTTAGCGCTGCCTGCCGTGTCATAAGTCGCAACAATTTCTAGACCGAGTTCGCGCAGGTAGGCATCGCATTGTGCCAGTGCCTGTGGATGTGAAATGACGCGCTTGATATCGCTCAGTTGCTGTCCAGGCAGGCACAGTAGGCAGTGGTTGACAGGGTGGCTGATCTCTCCTATGACAAACAAGTCATGCTGGCGCAGTAAATCGTAGACCTCGTTGATGCTGCCTGCCTGCGAATTTTCTACGGGCACCAGCCCATAGTCTGTCTCGCCTGCGGCAACTGCATGGAAGACATCAGCAAAACTGCGGTAGGCAATCGGCTCTGCTTTGACCTGGTGATCGCCAGCGCTGCCCATGCGGCCGAAATAGACCCTCGCGGCCTCATCACCAAAAGCTCCTCGTTCACCCTGGAAAGCAATGCTGACGCTTGCAAGGAGATCCATAGACGATGTGTCTTCTGTGCTTTGATCTATCGACATAGTACGACTTCTCCCAGTACAAATGATTGTGCCGATTGTGCCAGCTTGCATGGCGCTTGTCAAGTGAGAAATGAAATAAGCCCCCGAAATCTTCGGAGGCTTGTAGCGTCAGGCTCGTTGTGTATCCGAATTACTGCATGCTATAGTGGGACTTATGGTAGTAAACCATCCCTTTTCCAACCACCTTTACCGGTTGGAGTTCCTTCAGCATAATTGGCTCACCGCACTTTGCGCAAATGCGCCCTGTGAGGTGATTGACCTCTTCACGGTTTGCGAGTGATGCGCGCGCCGTCTTTGAAAGCTCGCCCTTTTTAGGCATTTGTTTATGACCCCTTTCGCCTATCTTCTATCTATCTATATTGTTATCGCCCGGTCAAACCGGTAATGCGAACTATATATGCTCGCATCAATTCGATGTAAAGTATACCACAAAAGCACGGGCTACGTCCAATCGCCTGAGCTTCATGAAGCTCGGGTGTAGTTCACATTTTTGCAGACGAGGTCGAGAGGTATAAGGTCGGCAAGGATCCCACTCCTCTACGACGCTGGGCGGGCCTCTGGTCGTCTATAGTAGTAGGCATCCTGCCTGGGGGGCAGGTATCCCGATTCATCAAGGGACCAGGGCTTGCCCCTGTCATGCAAAAAGGTGAACATACAAAAATGGGGGAGACAGGATACTCCTGCTCCCCCGAAATAATCAACTCGCTACGAAACCTGCGCTACAGATTTCATCCTACATTGCTTCTGATCCTCACCCTGCACATGGGCGGGACGCAATTCGGTAGTGAAGGGCTCGGTTGCCCTCACCTACTATAACGAGGTGAAATATCTTGGGTAACGTGCAAATGCTCGTGTCACCATTCTGTGGATATTGTCATAGGGTAAGTGTTCAGTGAAAAGCATAACCTCCTTTTTCCCCCGCTTTCACTTGTGTGCAAATTGTGCCGGAATGTGATTAAAAACAGCGCGGTTAAGAAAGCTTGACCAGAATTCATGATTTATTCTTTTTTCTTAACCCGACTATAACCAGTTACTCTACCTCTATCCTCTATTGTTAAGACGGACACAGCCGCCGGAAAGTACCATCATAGCTATTAGAAGCACTAGTCGCATTATCGTAAAAAACTGAGAATCGAGAACAAGGCACATTTTAACATATTTTAAATAACAGCGTGCCTGCTCGGAGCAATTTCCTTATCTATCAGTCTATTCGGTGCCTACGGGAAAAATCTTACTAGTGAGGAGTAATTTCACGCATGCAGATTCCCCTGGTAGACTTAGGCTCGCAGTACTGGACAATCAAACCTGAGATTATGACTGCTTTTGAAGAAGTGCTGGAGAACATGCAGCTTTTCCTCGGCCCACAACTGCAGGCTTTCGAGACCGAATTTGCGGCCTATTGTGGATGTCATCACGGGGTGGGAGTAGCTTCAGGAACTGACGCGCTCGCTTTGGCTCTTCGAGCTTGCAGTATTGGTCCAGGTGATGAGGTTATCACTGTATCCAACACCTTTATTGCCACGGTTGAAGCGATTGCTCTCGTAGGAGCAACCCCTGTCTTTGTCGATATCGATCCACTCACCTACACCATGGATTGGCGGCAACTCGACCGGGTGCTAACTTCCCGTACTCATGCCATTATCCCCGTCCATCTCTACGGTCACCCAGTCGAAATGCAGCCTGTCTTGGATTTTGCACGTTCACACGGTCTCCGCGTTATCGAGGATGCTTCCCAGGCGCATGGTGCCACCTATAGTGGGCAGAGGGTTGGAGGCTTTGGCGATATCGGCTGCTTTAGCCTCTATTACAGTAAAAACCTGGGAGCCTATGGCGAAGCAGGGATTTGTGTCACCAACGACCAGGCTCTTGCGGAGAACCTCCGTATGGTGCGTGATCACGGCTCGCGCATACGCTACCAGCATGAGGTCCTGGGGGTCAATGCGCGTTTAGATGAGCTGCAGGCAGCAGTGTTGCGTGTAAAACTGCGCCACCTCGACCAATGGAATGCTTCTCGCCAGGAGCATGCACGGTTCTACACAGAGCAACTTCGAGAGCTAAAAATAGGGGTGCCATTCGTTCAACCATTGGGAACACATGTTTATTGTTATTATGTTATTCAGGTGCAAGGACGCGACCATTTCCGTAAAGTCCTGGAACAAGAAGGGATAGCGACGGGTATCCATTATCCAACCCCTATTCACTTGCAACCAGCGTGTGCCCACTATGGTTATATACGTGGCATGCTTCCTGTGACGGAGACTTTGTCAGATCGGATCGTCTCTCTGCCCATGTACCCGGAACTGACTGCTGAGCAGAGGCAGCTAGTTGTCAATGCCGTTAAGAAAAGCGTCGCGTTGAGGGTCTCAGGTTAATAGCTAAGGTACACATACAACTTGAGATCTATAGATGCTACAGATGTTAGGGACATGATGAGCATAACCGATCTACGTTTCGGAGTTATTGGGTGGGGTTATTGGGGTCCAAAGATTGCGCGGAACCTGGATAGTTTGCCCAATGCCATGGTTACCATGGTTGCAGACACAGACTTTCATCGGCTGGCATCGCCTATTCGTCTGGGAACACAGCCACGCGCCCATGGTGGTGTTGGCTTGGCAGTAGTAGAGGTGCTGGCGGCAGCACAAGAAGCACTGGAGAAGCAATTAACAAACTCGAAACAAGGAGTGAAGTAATGGCCCATATTCTCTTCATCTCTCCTTATTATCCTCCTGAAAACGGTGCTGCTCCGGCATGTGTTGGCGAAACAACAATACGTTTAGTAAAGCTGGGCCATCAGGTGACAGTGCTGACCACGTTTCCCAATTATCCGAGTGGCATCGTTCTACCAGAATATCGTGGTCGTCTCTTCCAAAAGGAAGTACTTGATGGAGTTCAAGTCGTTCGTGTATGGAGTTATACTAATCCGGACAAAAACTTTCTGCACCGCATTATATGGTACCTCTCTTTTGCCCTGATGGCTCCGTTGCTTGGAGGGAGAGCGGTTGGGCGCCCTGATGTAATTATCGTTCAATCACCTCCGCTCTTCGACGCCTTTCCGGCGCGACTACTGGCGTGGTGGAAGCGTTGCCCGTTTATTTTTATGGTCTCTGATCTTTGGCCTGAGTCCCCAATTCAATTGGGTGTTTTGCGTAATCGTGCATTGATCTGGCTCTCTGAATGGCTGGAATGGTCTACCTATCGACGGGCTAGCTTGGTCTGGGTCGTGACAGAGTGGATCCGAGATTTTCTCATCCAACACGGGCTCCCTCCTGAACACGTCTTCTTGTTAACCAACGGAGTTGATACCACCAAGTTTCATCCGCTGCCACAGGTACAAGCCCGTGCAGAGCTTGGTTGGGATGATAGATTCACCGCGCTCTATGTAGGTACTCATGGAGTGACACATGGACTCACGACGATTCTTGAAGCGGCAGAGCAAATATTGGATTACGAGGACATACATTTTGTTTTAGTTGGTGAGGGTGCAGAGAAGGCAGATCTGGTTGCACAAGCCCAGAAACGTGGGCTTAAGAATGTCACTTTTCTAGATCCAGTGCCACATAGTCTCGTTCCGACGCTATTGGCTGCCAGTGATGTCTGTTTGGCTCACGTGCGTAAAGTGCCCATCGGGGAGGGTATATTGCCCATAAAGATGTATGAAGCCATGTCAAGTGCTCGTCCTATTGTATTAGCGGTAGATGGTGAAGCACGTCGCATTGCAGTGCGGGAAGCAGGTGCAGCAATATATGTAGAGCCGGAGAATGCTACTGCACTTGCATCTGCAGTCCTCTATCTGCACGCGCACCCTGACCTGGCTACGATATTAGGACTACGGGGACGTGCATATGCGGAGACAAGATTTGATTATGATCAACTAACAGCAGAACTGGATACACGTATTGCGATGGTGCTCAAAAAGAAAGCACGTGTCCCTGATAGAGAGACACCTATACCTGTCTCTTTGGCAATAGCACCCAATCTTTTGCACGAAGAAGTAGAGAATAACCAGGGATGATACAGGAGGAATTCAGAATGGCTTTTGAGCAGCAATGGGCTATATTGATTAAACATTGGAAGCTCATCATGACTTGCTTTGTAGTCGTAGGGTTAGGTGCGTATATTGGCAGCAAACTCATGACACCAATCTATCAATCGGCGGCTCTAATACAAGTTGCTATTCAGTCAGGCAGTACTCAGGCACAATACGACAACCTGCTCGCGAGCGATCAGCTCGTTCAGACAGAGGCACAGATAGCGATTAGCGATCCAGTGCTTCGTGAAGTTGCCTCACACTATCCCGGCCTCACGTCTGAGCAACTCGCGAAGCAAGTAACATCTACAGCCAAGCTTAGCACACAGCTATTTGAAATTGATGTGCAGGATCCCAATCCAGTGCAGGCCTCGGCTCTGGCTAATGATATCGCTAACACATTGATTAAACAACAACTGCAGTTGGTGCAACAAGAGGATACTCGGTCACAGCAACAGATTCAACAGGACCTCCAGCAAACGCAGCAACAGATTAACGCCACTATAACCCAGATAGCTAAATTGCAAGCAAATAAAGGAGATCCAGCCCAAATAAGTATCCTAAAAGTACAACTAAGTAATTTGCAGCAGCACCATAGCCAGGTACAGACGGTCTTGGCCCAGCTTGAATTGGCGGAGGCGCAAAATGGGGATTTCCTGCGCATCATTCAGCCGGCACAGCCTCCCCTAAAGCCCATACTACCAAATACATTCCTCAATACAGGCGTCGGCCTGACAGCAGGCATCTTGTTGGGAATACTACTGGCAATATTAGTCGAGCGTTTAGATACGCGTGTTCGTTCCGCAGAAGTGGTTTCACAGTTGCTAGGGTGGCCATCATTAGCCACCATATGGCGCGTATCCTCTGCTAAAGAAGCACTAATTTACCCACAAGGGCGAGATGCTAATGTCGAGGCTTATCGCATCTTGCGTACTAATATTGGGTTCTCTGCTGTTGACAAACCAGTGCATTCTATTATGGTTACAAGTGCCGGGTCTGGAGATGGTAAGAGCGTCATCGCGTCCAACTTAGCGATTTTTATGGCCAAAACTGGTAAAAATACATTACTTATCGATGCAGACTTGCGTCGCCCAACAGTATATGAAAAGTTTGGCCTTCCGGCTCATGCGCTTGGTTTCAGCAATGCCATACTGGCGTTTAGTATCCCAACTGCTATTAATTCGCCTTCTCAACAAAAGCTTTACGCTTCCAGTACACAGCCGGAGTCAACAGATACGGTCACTCTTGCTGAAACAATTCTAGATCCTTTTGTCCATACAGTAAATATCCCGAATCTAGGTATCATGCCTTCTGGACCACTTCCACCGAATCCTCCTGAATTACTCGACTCAAAAACCATGCAGCAATTTTTTAAGGCAGTTGCCAAATCCGGAGCTGAGATAGTAATCTTTGACGCCCCCCCCTTGCTGGGCTTATCAGATGCCAGCATTCTGGCCTCAAAGGTCGATGGAACGCTTGTTGTCGTCGATATTACTCGTGCTAGTAAGGGCAGCCTTAAACAGGTGAAAGTAATGCTGACACAGTCCGGTACCCGCGTCCTTGGCTATGTCATCAATAAGCAACGCCGTAAGCGCAAAGACACCGTCTATTCTTACGATTATAGTGCTAAAAAGCACAATAGTGTGGATAACCATAGCGCGAAAAAGGCGATCTTTTCATCTGTCTCATCCGCAACACCAGATATCTTAGGCCAACAATCACAGCTAGACTTGGTTGACGGGAAGAGAGGTGGACAATATGAAAGTGGGGCCTAGGCACAGAAGTGTAGGTAAACGGCAAAAAATAAATAAATCCTACCTTATTACTGGTGTTCTTGTATTCCTGCTCTTTTGTACGCTCTCTTCGGCATTTTTAGGTATCGAGGCTCGAAGCACTTATCATACAGACATGTCTCTGGCAAAAGAAGGAATACAACACCTGCGAACAGGGTTGACACTTTTAGAGGGGTTGTCACATAACCCCTTTGATGCTCATGCCGTCCAAAATGCTCAGCATGAGTTTACCTCAGCATTGCCAATCTTTGTCCAATTAAACAACGATCTGAAATTTTTGCCGGGAATTAGCACGTCCATCCCAGGCTATGGTACTCGTATCAGTGGCGCGTTGCACCTGATGCCCATAGCTATTGAAGCGTCCCAGACTGGAATAGTTAGTTGTAACCTCATGAATTTGCTTATTGCGAGGTTTCATGACCCATTAAATGCCAAAAAGCAAGGCCTCACAATACAAGATTTCGCTATTGTGAACCAGGATTTTCGGCAAATTAAAACAACGCTTAACCTTATCACCGATCAGGTCAATCATTTACAGCCCAGTGACTTGCAACTTGATCCACGTCTTAGCCAAATAGTCGCCACTTTCCGTAATAATGTGCCAACACTACAAGCGCGATTGAAAGATGCCGAAAACATCCTCGCCATTGCCCCCACCTTGCTTGGCATCAGTACACCGACAAACTACCTTATTGAAGTGCTTGACTCGACTGAACTCAGACCTGGAGGGGGATTCATTGGGAACTATGGCGTCGTCACTCTATCAGGGGGAAGGTTGGTCTCTGCTCACATTACAGATTCATATTTGCTCGATGTACCTTTTGTAGCCGCAGGCCACAGTATCCCATACCCACCGGCTTATTCATGGTTTACCCTTGCGCCAAAGAGCTGGAGTTTTCGCGACTCCAACCTAGATGCAGACTTCCCGACAGCGGCACGCTATGCTGAGCAGAACTATAGGCTAGAGGGCGGCAAAGTCGGGGTTCAGGGTGTGATTGCTATAACTCCGGCTTTTATCCAGGGGGCGCTCGTGATTACCGGGCCGATAAAAGTTCCAGAATATAAAGAAACCGTGACTGCCCAGAATCTAATTGATCGTATCCATTATCACCAACTCGGAGTAACGTCTGATGGAAGTTCACTTATCCCGGCGCCGGATGGGCTTTCCTCACAGCGTAAGCACTTTACAGCATTGTTGGCAGAGCATTTTCTGGCCCGCGTACACCAGCTTTCACCTTCAGCTCTTTCCAAATTTTTACAACTGGTAATCAGTGCTGTGCATTCAAAGGATATACAAATTTATCTCAACTCAAACACAGCAGAAAATCTTTTGCGGCAACTGCATATTGATGCGGCAATTCAATCGTCATCTCATGACAGTTTCATGGCAGTGGATGCAAACATTGGTGTCGACAAGGCCAATAGTTATATCTCTGACACGTTAGATGATCGGGTGACCATTGATACGCAAGGTAATGCCATTCATCACACCACGCTTCGCTATGTATGGCTCAAACAAGGCCCCTTGTACGGCGACTCTCCTGTTTATCAGGATTATCTGCGTATCTATATACCACCTGGCAGCACTCTTCTGGGTCAAAGTGGCTGGCAGTCACGTGGTGTGAGCAAGGCCTTTGGGCGGGAGGTATGGGCAGGATATTTCACACTCACCTATGGTCAAATGGACACCATCACCTTCATATGGAAGGTACCTGGTGCAGCTACGAAAGATGCAAAAGGGTGGCACTACCAATATGTGGTTCAGCGCCAGGCAGGTGCTCAATGGACTTTGCACTTGCAAATTCTGTTGCCATCTTGCGCAAAGATGACAAATAAGCTGGGTGGACTGGCGTCCAGCAATAGCCGGATGGCGACGTATGCCCGGCCCCTTGACGCAGATTTAAATCTCAGCGTGGATTATGTGTGCTAATGGGTTTATAGCTGCCAGTAAAAAGGAAAAATTGTGATAGATACACATCTACATATCTTGCCAGGCGTTGATGATGGGCCAAGAACATTAGACGAGTCTCTTATACTTGCGCGAGTGCTGGTGCAAGAAGGCATTCACACTGCCATCGCAACCCCTCATTTCAATGATGAGTTTCCACAGCGGTCAGCAGCAGAGATTCGCGAACGGGTCAATGATTTACAACAAGCACTTGATCGTCATTTCATCCCGCTTCACCTCTTCGCTGGGCATGAGGCGCTCATTAAGCCCGGGCTAGTCGAAGATATCCAGGCCGGGCGCCTTGCAACCCTCAACGGCAGTCGTTACCTTTTACTAGAGCTTTGGAATGACTCCTGGCTCCCTGAAACAGAGCGAGTAATCTTTGAGCTGAGAGCCTTTGGCATCATTCCCATACTCGCTCATCCAGAGCGCTACCGTGCGATCCAGAAAGACCCTGCTCGTCTGGCTACTTTGATGCAACGGGGGGTGCTAGCGCAATTGACTGCCAGCAGCTTGGTAGGATCACAGGGAAACACAGCCCGTCGCACCGCTGAAACCTTGCTCAAGAAAAGACTGATACACTGCGTTGCCTCAGATGCGCATGGTATGCATCTGCGACCACCGCATGTTTTGTCTAGCCTGCTGCGCGCAGAACAGTTAGTTGGCCAGACCACTGTCTGTCGAATGACTGAGATATTGCCCGCAGTAATTATTAACAACGAAGGGTATAGCCCTGGCGCTGAAAGTAGCCACAAGAGCTATAAAGGAGCAGGACAGTGATCAAGGGCAGTGTATGGAGTAGAGGAAACATACAAGGAAGACTTTTTTCGTCCTGGTCTCTTCTTGTCCTGTCGGCGACTATTGCGCTGCCAGTGGGAATTATGCTTGGACTACTGCGTGTTTCTATCGATGCGGTCATCGTTGGTGGTCTTTTTATAGCAATCCTTGTTATTCTCCGCCAGGACGAATTAGTTGCAACGGCTATCATCGCGGTTCACCTTTACGTTGATTGGTACCTGGCCCTAAGCGGGGTTGCATTGCTAATGGTGCTTGCTCTGCTCTTCTTCTTCTTTTTCGCTCAATCACCCCGTTATCCATGGGTCGAACCCCCTGCCTTAGGCCTTTGGGCGCTGTTTCTCGTATTCACTGTGTTCCCCGCGATCCATGGAGCTCTTACCGTACATGATGCGCTCATCTATTATCCCAATATCGTATTTGGCGCCTTTATCATGTACTGGCTAGGTACAGTGATTGCCCGCAATACGGCATGTATTCGGCGCTTGTTCCAGATGCTCACCATTTTTGCTGTGCTTATGGCTATCCACACCATCCTTCAGTCTATCACCGGCAAATTTTTATTCGGCTTGCCCAGCGTTGACGCATACATAGAAGGTACTTCAAACCATGTATTGGATGTCGGTTATACCGTCATTCGTTCTGGCTCTTTTTTCATAGACCCGAACTGGAATGGCACCTTTTTCGGTGTAGTGTTATTTCTTCCCTTGGGACTCTTTGTTGAAAGCTCTTCTTTCCTGGAAAAGGTCATCTACCTCGCTGCAATGCTCATTATGCTTCCCGCACTTCTCTTCACCTATAGTGCAGGTGCATGGATATCAGTATTCGCCGGTGTCATTGTCTTTATTGTATTCGTCGGGCGTACCAGCTATCGCTTTCAACTCTCTTTCTTCATTGTTATTGCCTTAATCGCACTTGCCGCTCTCTTCCCAACGCAAATAGCACTTCAACTTCAACATGCAATAAACTCTAATGACCGTGTTGGAGTATGGTTGACTGCACTTCGTGTAATCTATGCTTTTCCATTGACTGGCATTGGTTTAGGTCATCAGGCCTATCTCCTGCGTGCTGAGCCCTACCGTTCGCTAACTCAAGAGGTTCCCTTAGACCACCCGCATAACTCCTATCTGGAATGGGGGGCTATGGCAGGTCTTCCATTGCTTATTGTATTTGTTGCTCTTCTTGCATTTACCCTGGGGCTAGCTATACGGAATTGGCTAAAGGCTGATGTTGAGTCACGTCCCCTGCTTGGCGCTGGTATAACCGCTGTTGTGACGTTGAGCATCAACAGCATTACTATTAATGGATGGACATTTCCTGCACTGGCTGCGCTCGGTTGGGTGATTCTTGGCAGTCTCTCTTCTCCTCTGTTGGCAAAGAGTCATGCCATACAGGCGCAGCAAATGGGTTCTGAGGAGCACGAGGGTGATGGATAATTCGTCAGAAAGCCGGTGAAAGTATTATGTATACACAGCAGAATAAAGTAGAAAGTCAGATAGAATCGGCGCACGCAGAACATACCTCTGAATTACTTCCGTATCCCATCGACATGTCACCGTTTCTCAGCATGTCGCGTGACACTCTGAATATTACTGACAAAATACTTCTGGAGCGCCCAGCAGAATACCCCCCGACTACATTCGCTTCACATGCTTTAGTTCATTGGAATTCCTATCTCTCAAATAGGGAGAAATATCACACTGCTGTGTTTCTAGCACATGCTCGCTGGCTTGTTGAGCATCAGGTGGGTATCGGAGAAGGCTCTGGTGGGTGGCCAATCGTTCTTCCCCACCCTGATGTTCCCACAAGGGGTCCCTGGTTGTCTGCTATGACGCAGGGATGCGCTATTTCCGTGTTAGTACGGGCATATCAACTGACCTGTGAGGAAACTTTTCTTAAGGTAGCACAATATGCCGTTCGCACCTTTGAGCAGGATATTCTTGACGGTGGTATCACTGCACCTGTTGGTGTGGATGGTGTTTTCTTTGAAGAAGTTGCTGTCTATCCAGCGGCACACATACTTAGTGGTTTTATCTTTGCGCTCTTCGGACTCTACGACTATAAAGTGCTTACAGGTGATGCTCAGGTTGAAAATCTCATCGGTCGCAGCCTCGCGACGATGCACGATATCATCAATGAGTTTGATACTGGCTTTTGGACATACTCCGATCTGCTCAATCTACGGCTAGCGTCACCTACTCACCTTTCATTACAGATAAGGCTCCTGGAAGCACTCGCTAGGTATTCTGGCTGTGATCACTGCTCGATACTAGCTACGCGCTGGCGGAGTTACTTGCATCGACCAGGTGCTCGCTTCCGTTACCATGTTGCCAGTAGTTGTGCCTCCTTCAGCCGAGCACTATGGAATCGATTTCGCTTTACATTCTTCCCGAAGACTCAAGCAGCACCTTCTAGAAATGTTTGTGTCCCCTTACCAGAGTTTCCATTTACTGGGGGGGTGCTTACTGTCCTGGAAGGGATTGCTCAGGTCATGAAGGATATATGGCAAATCGAGTACTTGGCCCAGCAGGTCGGACCGAATGAAAAAGGGTATGTTATTCATCGATTTGGTACGGCTAAAACGGATTCATGGTTTTTTCCCGTCGTCTGGCTTTATACCCTGGCCGGATTCTGCAAGCTCTTATCACTTATACGTTATGGCGCCGGTTATCAAGTGATATTACCACAAGACGGAGTCTTTACAGGAGCTTTCGCGGCGCTAGTGGCCAAATTGGCAGGTGTACGTGTTGTGTGTGTCGACCATAGTACTATAACCTCGATCATGAGCCCAGAAAATCGTGCCGAACGCTTAAAATTTCTGGCTACAAAGACTTGGCCTCGTTATTTCCTCCACCGCCTGCTATTAGTGTGGTATTGGCCTTCTCTCTACTTGCTAGCAGCCATTACAGCTCGTTTCACTGATCATTACCTGATTCCCGGCATTACAGGTGATGGGGTTGAAAGGGTGTTGGCCGACTTCGGAGTGCATGAAAGCCGCATCACGCGCTTTGCGAGTATGATCGATATGAATCGCCATATTGTATTAGATGATGCCTCGAAAGTAAGTCTACGCAAGAAAAAAAGCATGCCTGCAGAAGCTGTCATTGTTGCTATCATCTGCCGCCTTTCGCCTGAAAAAGGCCTGGACATTGCATTGGAAAGCATCAGTCAAGCGCTTTCTGCTCTTTCCTCCGATCTACGTGCCCGCTTGCGCATTATCATCGCCGGTGATGGACCACTGCGCGAGCACCTTGAAGAAGATATTTCCAGGCGCGGTTTGAATTCGACTTGTGTACTCTGGGGAGATATTTCGTCAGAGGATGTTATTTCGTTGCTTGCGATAAGTGACATTTTTCTCTATACCAGCACTCGCGGCGCATGTTTTCCCATGGCTGTCCTGGAGGCGATGGCTTCCGGATGTGCTGTTATAGCTTCGACACAGCCTGCATCAAATGCAGTTTTACTTGCTGAAGAACGTGGCATCGCTGTGCCACCAGGTAATGCGGCGAAGACGGCCGAGGCTCTTGTGCAGCTTGTAAACAACCTGAACCTCAGCCGCCAAATAGGTCAATCTGCAAGAAAGTACATCGCACATCGGCATAGCCCATCTTCGTTCAGGCGAGCTTTAATGCGAACAACCTACTGGTCGGCATTAAATGAGCTTTTAGATGTTGAGAATAATATTGAAATCGGAAGCTAACCATGACATCAGTAGATGAATCGAAAAACGATTTCTATGCAAGCGAACGAAGAATTCACCAGTATCTATATCTAAAATGGCTTCAAGAGAAGCAGCGTTCACAAGACCCTGCTCTAGAAGAAAAGCCCAAGGCTAGGACTGATGATACTCCTATACCTCTCTCATTGAATCTAGGTATAGATCGTCAATCTACGCAAGTCGGATTGAGCGCTATTAAAGGGAGCCCTGAGGGCAGGATTGATGATACTCTCACACCTCCCTCTGTGGATCTGGATATAGATCGTCTACCTACTCAGGTCAAATTGAGCGCCGTGGAAAATAGGATAGGAGACGGGATAGCTGATGTTCCTACTGCTGTTCATGCTGCAATAGCTTCAGATATCGAACGTCTGTCAACACAAGTTGAACTTCAGGCAGCTCATTGGCCATCACCTTACTCGCTTATAGTGAACGGCTTACGCTTCGATGATCAGCTAACATGGATCATTCCTGTAATCCACGCTCCACGCCGGGAGAAAGTAGCGGCCCTTCCTTCTCAGACCTCACAAGAGAGCACTTCGACAATTCTCAGATTGGTCAAGAGTTCAGGAGTCTATGCTCTTGCATCATTCGTGTCTCCACTTGTTTCACTTGTACTTGCACCATTTTTAACTCATCATCTCTCGCACACCGATTATGGCGCTCTTGTGTTACTGAACACTGTCATTGCCCTCATGGGAGGAGTAACACAGTTTGGCCTTAACCATGCTTTTTTCCGCACATATAATTATGACTATGAAGCTCGCAGTGATCAGCTACGCGTAGTCTCCACTCTTGTTGCTCTCTTGTTGCTGGTCTCAATAACCACTACCGCCACGATGATTCTGACGGCTCCCTGGCTATCAACTCTATTGTTTAATATCCCAACTTATGCTCAACCGCTGAGGATTGTGGCCCTGGTTATTCTTCTGCAAAATCTCACCGTGCCTGGATTTTCCTGGCTGCGTGCTGAGAGCCGTGCTGCACTTTTCTCAATCTTATCCATCCTCAATCTACTTGTTTCTCTAGGTACCAATATCGTCCTGGTCGGTGTAATGCATCTGGGTATTACTGGTTCACTGCTCGCAACCGCGGGAGGCTACGGTATTGTTGTGATCTGTACATTACCGGTTATTCTCCTGCGTGCAGGCCTGGGTCTCCACCGTGATATTGCCTGGAATCTACTATCTTTTGGTTTACCACTGGTTTCTAATTTTGTGTCGGTTTGGGTTCTGCAACTTTCAGATCGGTACCTGTTGAGCCTCCTTGGATCACTTTCGCAAACAGCCAGCTATGCGGTGGCTTATAGCTTAGGCGGGGTCATAGGGGTTATGGTCCTGTCGCCATTTCAGTTAGCCTGGCCGACGACTATGTTTACGCTTGCCAAGAGAGAAGATGCACCACAGGCCTTTCAGTTTGTGTTTCGTTGGTTTAGTATAGCACTGCTCGTCATTACCTTCGCTTTTTCACTTATAAGCACGAGTGTGCTCTTTCTCCTCTTTCCACCTTCGTATCATGCTGCCGCACCCATCATCCCGATTGTCGCAGTATCCACCATGTTTTACGGTATTTATGTGATCTTCACAACTGGGATCGGTGTGCAACGAAAGAACTGGCTGGCCGTCATTTTCACGGCTTGCTCGGCCCTAATAAACGTCGGTCTCAACTTTGTCTTGATTCCTCGATATGGGTCAATCGGTGCGGCACTCTCAACACTGGGTGCCTACATAATGCTTGCGTTAATTGCCTACATCGTAAATCAGCGGATCTATCATATTCCATATGAAATTGGCATGTTTATTATTGCTCTGGTGTTAGGTGTCGCTCTCTATCTCGGAGCCGCTTTCCTGGCACGGACTCAGGGATTACTTAGTATGGGTGCTATCTATGTTGCTACGCTCACTCTTTATGGCCTATGCCTGCTAATGCTTGGAAGACCTTCACAGTTAATTCGCAAGTACTGGCACAGGCATGCGCTGGAGGATTCTCTGTTATGAATTATGTTGTTACTCGAACTGATGCCTCAGCGGTGGAAGACGCTGCCTCATCACCTATCACGGTGTGTATGCTGTTTCTAGAAACGGTAGCGCGTAATGAATCCCGGGTGATGCGCGATGCGACTACGCTCGTAGAGGCGGGTTATGCAGTCACCATTGTTGATATCGAGAAAGATCTTACTCGACCTGCTGAGGAGGACTTTCGCGGAGTCCATTTCAAACACATCTTTATGCGTAGTTGGTATACCCCTACACGCTTCAAGCCATGGTATCTTGTCAAGTTGGCGTGGGCTTTCATTCGTAGCACCATTCGGTTGCTCCAAACACCTGCTGATATCTATCATGTACACAATGAAAGAGCATTGCCAGCATGCTACATTGCAGCGCGCTTGTGCCATAAACCACTTATCTTTGATGTTCCCGAACTAACTTTGTCTGACCCTAGATATGCACGTTGGCGTCGGTTGAGTGTATTGTCAACGCACCTTCTTGCTCGTATGCTCCCATATTGTGCAGGAGTTATCGCTACTTCCCCTTTTCATGCGCAGGAGATTCGCAAATTATTTCGCCTTCCAGAAGTGACACTGGTGCGCAATGTTCCTGCATATCGGGCCGTACCAAAAAGTAATCGGCTACGACAGAACCTGGGTCTCAGCTCAACTACACGTATTGCACTCTACCAGGGCAATTTGCAACCCAATCGTGGACTCCATGTGCTTGTGCGTGCAGCTAAGTTTCTGAAACCGGATATTGTTATCGTGATGATGGGTAGAGGGTCCCAAGAGACGCTACCCCAGCTTACATCGCTCATTACGAGCGAAGGAGTTGCTGACCGTGTGAAAATCATTCCTCCCGTTCCATACGAAGAGTTGCTCGACTGGACCGCTTCAGCAGATCTCGGTTTAAATGTCCTGCCGCCGGACTACTCACTGAGTATTCGGGGATGCTTGCCAAATAAATTCTTTGAATATCTGATGGCTGGTCTGCCCGTCCTCTCTTCAGAGCTTGATGCTATTGGAGCAGTGATCAGAATGTATAATGTCGGGCAAATAATATCTTCACTTGCACCAGCAAATGTTGCTGCAGCAATCAACAAGATGCTGGATGACCAGGAAAATCTTGCCCGAATGCACCGTAACGCTTTGGAGGCTGCCCGATCCGAGTTCTGTTGGGAAAAGGAAAGCCAGAACCTTTTTGATCTCTACCACAAGATTTTGTCAAAGCCGGAGAACCTGGTATCATGAAAACAACACCATATATCGACTCTTCTGTAGCGAAGGATTTTACCTCTGCGAGATTACCTGCCAGGGTGTGTATGCATGTCCTGGAAACAGCACGCACTGACGGTCGAGTGCTGCGTGCTGCCACCGCTCTCAAAGATGCAGGTTTTGCTGTCTCCATTGTCGACATTGAAAATGCATACAGCCAGAAAATAGAAGACATCGATGGTATAAGTGTCAAGCATGTAAATGTGTCCAATGCATTTATGACTACACGTTTCAGGCGTTTAGGCTTCATGAGAGCGCTGTCATTATTTCTTCGTAGCATGCTGCTTCTCATGCAGACACCAGCGGATATCTATCATGCACATGATATGACAGCTTTACCTGCGTGCTACCTCGTAGCATTATTGCGTCGCAAACCACTTATCTTCGATGCCCATGAACTGCCTTTCAAAGAGCTAGAAAGTGCAAATCGACGCTGGCTTCGCCTCCTGTTAACTCCCATGCTTGCTGTTATGATACGGCATTCTACGGGAATTATTTCATCCTCGCCTCTCTATGCGCAAGAGATATGTAAACGCTATCATGTTGCAAAGGTGTCACTGATCCGCAATCTCCCTCCCTATCGGAGTGTTCTGAAAAGTGATCGGTTGCATCGACATCTTGGTCTCAGTTCGCCTGCACGTATAGCTCTTTACCAGGGCAATGTGCAGCCTGATCGAGGACTTGATACGTTAGTTCAAGCAGCAAAGTTTCTGGCGCGGGATATCATCATCGTGATCATGGGTAAAGCTGTGAAGGAAACCCTCTCTCAACTCAATGCCCTCATTACGAGCGAAGGAGTTGCTGATCGTGTGAAAATCATTCCTCCCGTTCCATACGAAGAGTTGCTCGACTGGACCGCTTCAGCAGATCTCGGTTTAAATGTCCTGCCGCCGGACTACTCACTAAGTATTAGGATGAGTCTTCCAAACAAGCTCTTTGAATATCTGATGGCTGGCCTGCCTGTGCTCACTTCACCACTTGACGCTGTAACAGAAGTGATCAGTGCCTATGATGTCGGACAAATCGTTTCATCGCTTGCGCCAGTTGATGTTGGCACTGCAGTCAATACCATTCTGGCAGACGATGTTGCGCTTGCCCGTATGCATCGCAATGCACTCAATGCAGCTCAACATGAGTTGCGCTGGGAAAGGGAAATGGGAAAGCTCATCCACTTCTATCGTGATATTCTAAACTTGCGTTTTAACCACGAGGGGGTAAACGAAAGCCGAGAATAGAAGGTTACTACCATGTATCAACAGCTACTTACTCGCATTACTCAGCGTACCGCTCATATCGGCGTTATAGGCCTTGGTTATGTAGGTCTGCCGCTGGCCGCTGCATGGGCAAGGGAAGGCTTTCTTGTGACAGGGATTGACATTGATCTCCAGCGAGTTGCCATGTGCCAGCAAGGCACATCCTGGATTGCTGATGTATCATCAGATGATTTAAAGACACTAGTACGTAATAGCCGCTTGAGCGCGACGACCGACATGGAAGTGCTGAGTGAGTTGGATGCTATTAGCATCTGCGTACCCACTCCTTTGAATAAGACGAAGGATCCTGATATCAGTGCTGTCCTCAATGCTGTCGAGATGATTGCGGCACACCTCCATCATGGTCAGCTAATTGTGCTTGAGAGCACCACCTATCCTGGTACCACTGATGAACTTGTCCTGCCACGACTCTGTCAGACTGGTCTAACAGTAGGGGAAGATTTCTTTCTCGCTTTTTCTCCAGAGCGTACCGACCCCGGCAACAATCGGTATGGCCTATGCAATACACCAAAGGTCGTGGCTGGCATCACACCAACTTGTCTGGAGATAGCTGCCGCTCTATACAAAACCGTGGTCGATACCATTGTTCCCGTAAGTTCGACTCGTGCGGCAGAGCTTGTTAAGCTTCTAGAGAATACATTCCGTTCTGTCAATATCGGTTTGGTGAATGAACTAGCCATTATGGCTAACCTGCTGGGTGTCAATGTATGGGAAGTTATTTCTGCCGCAGCAACAAAGCCATTTGGTTTTATGCCTTTTTATCCAGGTCCTGGCTTAGGGGGACACTGCATTCCCATTGATCCACATTATTTAGCATGGAAGCTGCGCACTCTCAACTACAAAACTCGCTTTATCGAAGTAGCAAGCGAGATCAACGGGCAGATGCCTCGTTATGTTGTCGAGCGGATCACTCATGCTATGAACGAGGCTGGCAAATGTCTCAATGGCTCGCATATTCTTGTAGTCGGCGTAAGCTATAAACGCGATATTGGCGATCTGCGCGAGTCTCCAGCGATTGATATCATCGAGCTCCTACACGAACGCAAGGCACATATTGAATATGCTGACCCCTACATCCCAGTACTGGCATTTTCGCAGATGGCATTGACTGCTGTACCTCTCGATGAGGAACATGTGAGCAGCGCAGACTGTATTGTCATCATCACTGATCATCGCGCCTTCGATTATGCCTATCTAGCTAGAACGGCATCTCTGATCGTCGACACGCGCAATGCAACTGCAGGTATTGTTGGGTCGCACATCTGGCGGCTTTGACGATGGTCGCACGTCTCGTTTACTTGACGGCATTTAAACACCATCTTATGACGGCGTTACACCTATCTACAGACGGGAGAGCGATTTTGACTGAGAGTAGAGCAGTAAAACAGCAGCAGGATGTGGCTGCAGCAGGGATAGGGGAGAAAATTTTTCAAAAATTCTCTAGATTCTTACCAATATGGCCAGCCGAGACTGTTCGTGTTCCGATATTAATGTACCATTATGTTAGCGATAATCCTAATCCTGGGGACAAGATAAGAAAAATCCTTACTGTTACACCGGAAGCATTTACTGTCCAAATGGCTTACCTTGCCCAAAATGATTATACTGCTATAACACTAGATACCTTATACAGTATTTTCTATGGGCAAATAACTCCGCCAGCAAAACCAATTGTTCTCACCTTTGATGATGGGTACGCTGATTTCTACCTTAATGCATACCCGATTCTGCAGAAATATAACTTCTGTGCGGTTTCCTTCATTATCATGGGAGCAGTTGGTAAAGGATATTACCTCTCCTGGGACCAGATACGAGCTTTGCAATCTTCAGATCTCATTCATTTTGAGGCTCACACAGTTACCCATCCTAACCTGACCAAGCTCAACCCAAAGAGCCTCTTAAGTGAACTTCAAGAGAGTAAACATATCCTGCAAGAAGAAATCGGCCAGGCAGTTCAGTTCATTTCTTATCCATATGGGCGAACGAATACTGCTGTAATCAATGCTGCCAGGGCTGCAGGGTTTGTGGGTGGAGTTGCGATATGGTATGGCAAAGCAAGTTATCCTTGTATGAATATGCCCAGAATGCAGATTGATGGACAATGGACACTCTCGACCTTTGCAAGTAGAATATGAGGTTTTATGTTTCTTTACTGCAATCTTTTCTCTTGTCAAATCTCTTTCCTACCCAACACCGTTCGCTTGTTAGGAATTACTTCCGACCCTCTAATCATGCGATAGAAATATATGGGTTTTCGAGATAGGAGGATAGTGATTTTTAAAATAACCTTGCTAGTTCATTTGGGTCGCCCATGGAAATTCTTAGAAGGAGTGGCATAATTGGAAAGATTAACCGTGTCGAAATCGAAACAGCAAAATGAATATCTAGCTTCCTGCATAGAGGGAAGTAGTGCTTTAAATATTAGCACTGATATCATCCGCGAACCTTCCCTACTCTATTACATCTCAAAACGTCTTATTGACATTATACTTGCTACTCTTGGTATGGTGGTGTTAATGCCGATATTCCTAGCCATTGCCATTTGTATAAAGCTCGATGACGCAGGTGAAGTGCTCTATCGCAGAGAAATGATTGGGCTACAAGGTCGGCGCTTCATCATCCTAAAGTTTAGGACAATGATACCCAATGCAGATGCCTATCTGGAGCAGTATCCTGAACTTATGTTAGAGTATCAGAAAAATATGAAACTGAAGCACGATCCACGTGTCACCCGAGTGGGTGGCTTTCTTCGCAAGACAGCTCTTGATGAACTACCACAACTGTTAAATGTTCTGGTTGGACATATGTCACTTGTGGGTCCACGTAGTCTTCCTGCAAGTGAACTAATGCGCTATGGTGAGTATGCAAAGAAACGGCTAACAGTGAAACCTGGCATTACCGGTTTATGGCAGATCAGCGAACGTCGGCATATTTCTTATGATGAGCGTATTCCACTGGATATGCAATATATTGATAACCATTCCATTTTTCTTGATCTCGTTATCCTGGTAAAGACGCCAATAGTCATAATTGTTCATGCGAAATGAAACTTTGATAAGGAAAGTAGTAATGAAGGCACGTCAATAGGATAGTATGAAGCTTCTATACCTCGAACTGGCGCTTAATCAACAACGCGGCCATCACATGTTCCATCAGCCTCTGCATGCCTGGCACTACGGAATCCTGATGATCACATATCTTATCTGTTCTATAACGATAACCATCCAGTGCGGTGGTCCAATAGGTAGAACCAGTAGCGAAAACCATTGCTCCTGATTGCGCAATATAGTAAGTGGTATTGCTGATATCTTTATTATTGTTGTCATCTATGGTATGTGATGCCCCAAGCACCTGTAAACCCACAGGTGAAGTACCATTGTTAAAGACACGATCCCATTCATAGCCTACGAGACCGCAGCCATATTGTTGTCCAGCTTGCAAACCGGTTCCATTCAATAATAGTGATTTTGCCATAGCATCCAACTGCCAGGGAAACCCGCGTTGTCGCGAGGTAAATTCAGAGTACATAATGCCGATTAAGGCGTTCTCGGGACGAGTGAGTACCGGATCACGCCACAGTGAAGTCACACGTGTATTGTCCTTTCCGTAGAGGGGGTCACGTGCTAGATCGTGATGCTGTGTCTCTACTTTATAGCAAACAATGGTACGGTCTGGCACTCCTGCACTATCAGGCTCAAAACGCATCTGCCAATAGGAAGCGTTTGCTCCTAAGAACGCTAAACCTACACCTAGATTACGAGCGTGTTCAACCCCGTCTCGCATCTCCTTCGTCCAGTATTCGTCATGGCCTAGCGAGAGGTAGGCTCGATGTTGTAGTAACTGATTCGGATCCTGGTGTAAATCAACACTACTCATGTAAGAGATGTCGTAACCCTGACGCTCGAGCCAGTGGATCGCATCGGCCTCAAAATTAAGCACATAGGCTGAGCCGTATCCGGGCGAATAAGGCCGATCGAAGGATACCTTCACACCTCTCCCTACGCCATTTATTTCCAGACTGTTAAAGTCATAGAGACTATATCCTCCCCAATCGTTATATGCAGCATATGTCGTGTCCGAGGTAACAGCAACATAGAGGGAGTCAGTGTCACCTCGCACGTCAAAAGGTACGCTCGTTTCCATACCCTGCACATCAGTGAACTTTGCCAGATAGACCCCCGTAACCCAGTCTGCTGGCACCCTGAGGATAATGGAAGGATGCCAGTTGGCCTCAACAAGCCCTGTTTGCTTGTCACTGTAGCAGGAACTACAGTTTACCAGTTGATGACTATTCGCATTATAATACCCCTGCGCAGCACCAATTTGCTTTGGCATTGAGAACATCAATCGACCACCTAGGCTACCATACCAACCAAGCCGATAGATGTCGAGGGAGTAGACAGTGCCTTGATTTAGCGTGCTCACATAAAATGTCAGCGTCTGACCAGGCCACACCGATGTCGTATCAGCATATGCCTGTATCTGTATGGAAGCCTCGTCATTAACGGGAATCTTCCAGCCATCTGTCCCCGTTTGAGCGTTCTCATCGATAATTATTTTGCTCGTGGGATTGATAGGAGTTTGTGTGTGCATCTGGTTATTGTCGAGAGTAAGCAGTAGTAGGCGTAGGCCCAGCAAGATAGTACCCAATATCGTTCCGCCTAGTATGAGGAAGACCCCATTTCTCCTCAACCGAAATAGCATACCAGTACCTCCAGACATATCATCATGTTGTGCCTAAACGATACAGTTGTAATCATAGTAGATACACATGGAACATGAGGCAAACTATCACCTTTTGGTGCCCCAATGTTGTGAAATGGAGATCGAGCGAGGTGCAGTGAAGTTTCATGAGAATGCAGCTCTTCAGGTGCCTACTAGGAAGCTGCCCAGGACTGATTCCAGCTGGAAAAATCCCTCTGGATTAATCTTCAAAATAAGAAATGCCTTGTTAATCGGATTGCCATCACGTCCAAACGAGATTTGTCCAGAGACGCCCTGGATCGCTTGAGAGCCTGTAAGTATCGCTAATGCTTGCTGTAAATTGCTCGAAGGGAAACTCTTCTTTCCACCAGCGAGAGCGAGCTTGCTTCCAGACAACAGTGATAGCATAGCATCATAGGAGAGCAAGGTATCACCATCGGCGCGAATATAGCCATACGGCATGCTTGTATGTAGCTTGAGGGGGTCAAAATCCTGCTGGAAATCAGTAAAAAATGCAGGTTTTTGATTAGCCAGGTTTAGAGAGTCCCAGGTATTATCATTGATGAAATCAGTAAAGTGTATGCGACCAAAGTTGACACTTGCTTTACGGGGGTAGTTTCCATCGAGATGATCCGGGCCGAGTATCTGCAAGTGAGCAAATGGTCCCGAAGTCGGAAGATCAGCCAATAACGTACCAGCGTCGTTTGCAGACCCGGCAAAGTAGATCATGTCTGGGTTATGATTCAGTGCATCCTGTAAAAGCTGGGAAAGTACCTGTGGTTGTCCTGCTGTATAGTCTTCTCTAAAGACAATGTTGTTCCCACTTGCGGCGAACTGTTGCTCAAAATCGGTCCCGATTTCGTTGCTGTAAGAATCGGCAGGATCAACAAAAAGCGCAACCCTTTTCGCGTGCAATGTCCGTTCGGCATACTGTACACCCATAAATGCCTGTTGCTTATTGGAAGCAATTACACGGAAGAAATAGGAAGAAATCCCAGTCAGAGCATCTTCACGTGCCGTTGGCGAGACCATAGGAATGTGTGCTACAGCCAGTATGCTGATGGCATAGGCAGAAGAGTCAGTGAATGGCCAGCCCATGACCCCTACTATCGTCTT
>Ga0209648_10000558_pt1 | contig 28674 bp, 19 predicted proteins | sample GraSoi2013_115cm_FD_185830 | JGI IMG/M metagenome (GOLD analysis project Ga0209648, IMG submission 185830) | Grasslands soil microbial communities from the Angelo Coastal Reserve, California, USA - Sample 9_17_2013_115cm (SPAdes) (version 2) | ecosystem: Environmental > Terrestrial > Soil >...
GTCAAGCTGGAGAACGGAAATGTTGAGAATGTGAAACTCACGCGGCCCGTATTTACGGTCGAGCCTTCGGGCCGCTATCGCGCCAGCGCGGATTTGAGTTTAGGCGGCGGCGTGCTCGGCGAAATGCGTCTGGGTCCGGCGCACGCCGCGGTCGTGGCAACCAGCGATCAAATTCAACTTAACAACTTTGTCGCCGAAGCCCTGGACGGGCACGCCAGCGGCAATGCCACGATGTCCCTTAAGAAGGGTGGCGCCTCGCGCGTCAACGCAACGTTTGAAAACTTCGATTTACCGGCGGCCATTACTGCATTCTCAGGCCGCGTCCTGCCGATAACCAGCAAGGCCACAGGGAAAGCGGATCTGGCATTTACCGGAACTGACCTCGCCACAGCCACGGGCAGCGTCAACGCGCAACTCACCGGCGAGCCGCGACCGGGAAGCGACCTCGCTCCGTTATCTGGTGATTTGGCACTTACGGCCGACCATGGCTTGTTCCAGATTCAGCGCGCCAGTCTGCAAACGACGGCCACGAAGCTGAACGCAAGCGGCCAATTCTCAGTCGAACAGCCAACTTCGAATCTGCGCGTTGATGTCGCCTCGACTGATGCCTCGGAACTTCAGCGGCTGCTGATCACTTCGGGCGCGCTTCCCACAATCGAAGAACAGTTCAGGCTTTACGGACTTGAACTCGGCGGCAGACTCGCTTTCAACGGCACGCTGAACGGTGCGCTGAAGGATCCGCTGGTGAGCGGGCACGCCGAACTTGGTTCATTGATTGTGAATGGGCGCGACCTGGGTTCGTTGGCCGCCAACATCGCCTCGACGGCGACTGAGACGCGCGTCAGTGAAGGGCGTTTGGCTCAGGCGGGCAGCGGTGGCGCGCAATTCGCGCTGGTCATCCCCCGCCCGGGTGAAAACAACATCTCGATCGACGCCACGCTTGATCGCATGAACGGACAGATTGTGCTGGCGCTCGCAGAGAGTTTGAACAAAGGCCTCATACCTCAGGGGACCACCATAGAATCCGACATCTCGGGCCAAATAAGAGTTAACGGCATACCCAATAACATGAGCGGCGTCGCCGACGTGCGGTTTGCCCCGGGCAAGATCAATGGCGAGGCCCTCCAAAACCTGACCGCCCATGCCACGTTCAGTGGCTCAACCGTCAATGTCGACAAACTCGACGCCAGTCTCAGCGCCGGACACATTATCGGCAGCGGCAAATTCGATACGGCAACCAGGGCTTTCGAGTTTACCGGCTCGGGTGATCATGTTCAGCTCGATCGTCTGGAGGCACTTGCCAATCGTCCCAACTTGCCGAAGCTGGCCGGAACCGCGTCGCTTAAAGTAAGCGCTAAAGGAAGCGATTTCAAAGTCGTTTCAACTTATCAAATCGATTTTGATGCCGATAGCAACGACGTCACCATCGATGGCCGCGCCGCTGGAAATCTGAAGTTGGTAGGTCGCACAGAGAATCGGCAACTCAACGTCACCTTCACTACCACCGGATTGCTGGGCTCGCAGCCGCAGATCGTCACGGCGCGCGTCGATCTCTCGAACGAAAAGCTTCCGGCCACTATCGAATCGACGATCACCGGCGCCGATCTGACGCAAGTTTTTAGAATCCTGCTTCCCGCAAGCGACGTAGTGGTTAGCGGGCGGGCCACCGGGACGCTGAAGCTGAGCGGCAACCTGATGTATGAAAACGATCAAGGCGAAGAATCGCTCTCACTGCGAGGACTGACAGGGACGGCAAACTTCAGCGAACTCTCAGTGAGGGTTCAGGACATCATGCTGTCCGCCGCCGGTCCATTGGTTGTCGATTTCGCGCCCAATGAAGTGAATTTTCACGAAACTCGATTTACCGGGCAGGGCACTAACGTAACGCTGGGCGGCGCGGTCGCAACCGGGTCCGGAGGTCACAACACCCTGGCGGTTAATGGCCAGGTGAATCTGCGGATTCTCAGCGGTGTATCGCCGGACGTTTTCTCTTCGGGCTTCGCGGTGCTGGCGGTAAATGTAGGTGGCACCTATGAAAACCCACGCGTCACCGGCCGCGCTTCGGTTAATAACGCGTCTATTTCCGTTCTGATGGGCGATCAGCGGATCCAACTGGCAAACCTGGCCGGCGTGATTTTGTTCAATGCTCGTCAGGCGCAAATAGAAAAGCTTGAAGGAACACTGGGTGGCGGGAAGGTGACCGCAACCGGCGGCGCGCAGCTTTCAGGATTCTCGATCTCGCAGTTTCTCTTCAACATCCACGGCGAGAAAGTCACCCTCAGTTATCCGCAGGACTTTCGTTCCACGGTTGACGCCGACCTGGAGCTGCGCGGAAACCCGCAAATCCAGTTTATCCGCGGCAACGTTCAGGTGCATCGCACTGAGTACACTAAGGACATCCAGCTCGAGCAACTAATTAATCAACGCCCACAGACTTCGATTGAGGAAGGCGGCGAGTTTCAGTTCGCCCAGACCGCCGTGTTCGACAAGCTGCGAGTCGAAGGCCGCAACGCGCTGGTGATGCACAACAATCTCGGAGATGTCGTCGCGTCGGTGTCACTGCTACTCAACGGGCCGGTCAAGGATCCAATCATCGAAGGTCGCATCACGGCCACACGCGGGACCCTGAACTTCCGGAACAATCCCTATGAAATTACTCGCGGCCTGATCTATTTTCCCGCGCGCCGGGGCGCTGACCCGGTCATGAATATTGAAGGCCAAGCGATCATTCGCGGCTATCGAGTGACGGCGCTGTTGGAAGGACCGCTGTCGCACCCAACCACCAGCGTCAGTTCCGAACCTTCATTACCGCAAGCCGACGTTGTGTCGTTGATTCTGAGCGGCACTCTGTCGTCCACCGACACCAGCACCTCAGTGCTGGCACAATCGGGTCTGGGTACGGCAGCCAGTCTCTTGACTGATGCGCTCATCAATGCGCCGGTCTCGAAGGCCACGAATAAATTGTTCGGTCTCAGCCGGCTGGAGATCAGTCCGGTAATTGCCGGCACCGGCTCGACGCCCACCGCGCGCCTGACGGTCGCCCGGCGCATCAGTAAGGATCTGGTCGTTACTTACTCGACAAATATCGCCTCGGATCCGAACCAGGTGCTGGCGGTTGAGTATCGGGTTTCGGACCGCTTGTCTTTCGTCGCCGAATACGAGCAGGGTTCAACCCGGAATCTGAGTACCCGGAATAATAATTACAGTTTTGAGATCAGGTTTAGAAAGCGATTTTGAAATTAAAGCGACTGCGGCTGTGCTGCCGTACAGTTAAGCCCGCGCACAACGGGGCGGTAGGTTTTTGAATCCAGCAGTTAAGCGTGTGTCAAACTTCAGACTTGAGTCTGATGAAGCGACTCTCTTAAACGCAGAGAGGACGCTGAGGCACTCGCAGAGGTACGCAAAGGACAATTCTTCTCTGCGTCCTTTGCGCAAACCTCTGCGTCCTCTGCGGTAAAATGGGCTTGATGACAATCCACGTTCCTGGTTTTGACACAGGCCCTGCACTGCTGGGAAATTTTCGAGTCGTCCGCTGCGCGGACTTTGTTTGCTGCAAATTCTAAGGTGCGTCTTCATCTTTCTCAAATCATCTGGGCTCTGACCGTCGTCGTTTGCGTGTTAAGCGTTACCGTCTTCGCTCAGGTCGGCGATTACGAGGGCCGTCCCGTCGCCAGCGTCGAGGTCGTCCTCGAAGGCTCGCCGGCCGATCCCGCCGCCCAGGCTGAGTTTCAATCGCTGGTCAAGATCGTTTCGGGCGGCGACTACTCGGCCGTGAAGGCTCGCCAGTCGCTCCACGATCTCTTCGCTTCGAATCGCGTAGCAACCGCGCGCGTCGAAATCAGCGAAGCGCAACCGGGCGGCGGCCGCAACAGTCCTCTCCGCGTCCGTTTCGTGATCCAAAGGCAGATTGTGATCGGCGGTGTGTCTCTGCGGATCGCCCCGGTCACGGGAACGCCGATTGCCAGTGATGAGATTCGCGCGCGCCTGAACCTGCTCGAGCCCGGCCGGCGTTTTTCCATCCTCGCCATCGAACGCAACGCCGATGAAATTCAGGCTTACGTGCGCGACCGTGGTTACTACAACGCCACGGTCGAACACTTTGAAGAGCCTGATCCGTCCGACGCGACCGGAACACGCCGACGAGTGATTTACACCATCACGCCGGGCGAGCAAGCACGCGTGGGCAAGTTTGAAATCACCGGCTTTGATGCCACGGCAGTCAAATCAACGCTCAAACTGCAGCCGGGTGCTCCGTTCACTCGCGAAGTCCTGGGCGACGACCTCAATCTCATTAAACAATCCCTCATCGCCAAAGGTTACCTGGCGCCGCAGCTTGACGATCCGCGCGTCGAGTTCAATTCGCAAACCAATCAAATTGATATTAGTTTGAAAGGCTCGCTCGGCCCGAAGGTTGAGGTTACGTTTCGCAACTACACTTTAAGCGAGAAGAAACAGCTCCAGCTACTGCCCATCAAGCGCGAAGGAAACATCGACTACTCAGTCCTGGAAGAGGGAGCGCGCCGCGTGCGCAATCAGCTTCAGGAGCAGGGCTATTTCTTTTCCGACGTCGAGCCGCTGTGCACGGTCACGCCGCCGACTCCGAACACGATCGAAAATGGAAGTGAGGAGACCTGCCGAAATCTGAATCCAACTGAGCTGGATGGTCGCACGGTCAAGATTGTCTATGACGTCAATCTCAGGCGCCGTTTGAAATTGACCGATATCCGGATCACCGGCACCAAAAAGCTCGACCTCAACGACCTTATCCCACAATTGAAGTCTCGGATGGCGAGCGCCGTTGGATTCATTCCTTTTCTCGGCGGCTACGGACGTGGTTTTACCAGCAACGCGCTGCTGGAAGAAGACAAGCGCACCGTTAGAGCTCTGATGCAGGATCTCGGTTATCGGCGCGCTGAGGTCAACGTGTTGCAAGGTATCGATCCTACGAAGGACAATCTGATCATTACCTTCGAAGTTACCGAGGGAGCGCTCACGCGGGTGGCTGAAATTGAAGTTCGCGGCGAAAAAGCCTTTCCCGAAGATCGCTTGCACAAAGAGATTACCATTGTGAAGGGCGCTCCATATTCACGCTCGCAAGTGCGCGCTGATAACGACCGGTTGCTGAACCTGTACGCGCGCGAAGGTTACATCGAAGCCGAAGTCCGGCCTTCCATCGATGAATTGCCGAAGCAGGGCGGTGATGAGCAGGTGCGCGTCACATTCAATGTCAATAAGGAAGGCTCAAAAGCGATCGTCAACGAGATCATCGTCAACGGCGTAACCGGCAGCGCCAGCGTGCAGCGCGCCAAGCGCGATGCGATCATTCGCGCGATTCCCCTCTCTCCAGGTGACTTGCTGCGCGCGGATAAAATTACCGAAGCCGAGCGCGCACTTTACGTGACGGACGCGTTTCGCCAGGTGCTAATTAGTCAGACCCTGGCCGGCGACGGGCCGAACGGCTCGAAGAAATATGACGTCATCATCGATGTGGAAGAGAAGAGACCGCGGGTGATTGAGTATGGCGGTGGTTATTCGACCGATACCGGCGCACTCGGTCTGCTGGAGCTGACCAACGTCAACTTCATGAACAAGCTGCGCCAGGGTGCGATTCGGATTCGCGCCAGTCAACGCCAGCAACTGATCCGCTTTGAGTTTCTCGATCCGCGCTTTGCCCGTTATGGAAAGAAACAGTTCGCGCCGCTGGCGATTTCGGCCCAGTACCTGCGCGATTCCACCATCACACGCTTCTTTCGCTCGACTATCGACCGCGGCACGTTCGGCATCGTGCAGCGGCTGGACGAGAAGGGCAATCCGATCGATGTGCTGGGAAACCGGGTCCCTCAACCGACGATTGATCGAGTCACCTTCAGTGTCGAAACCCAGCGCGTCCTAAGTCAAAAATTGCACAGCATCGTGTTTTTTCGCTACAACTATGAAGACGTTCGCTTGCGTAATATCGAGAGCCTGCTGATTCAGGACATCCTGAGGCAGGATGCGGTAGTGCGGCTCTCGCGGTTTGGCGCTTCGTTCGTCTATGACACGCGCGAGCGTTGCGAGCGACGGTTGGCCGGTAGCTCCACAACCGAAGACGAAACGATTCGATCAGGAGAGGTTTGTAGGTACAACCAGTTCGACGCGACTCGCGGCCAGTTCTTGTCGGCGGATTACAGTTTCGCCGCCCGAGGCCTAGGCGGGAACACCTCGATGAGCCGTTTCCTGTCGACTTATCATACCTATTACAAACTCAACAGCGTGCGCAAGACTGTCCTGGCGGGTAACCTGACCGTTGGTCTGGCGCAGACATTTACTCCGCGCGATCGAAACGGGAATGGTTTTATTGACGATTTTGATCGTCTGTTGCCGATCAGTGAACGTTTCTTTTCCGGCGGCTCGTCGACTTTGCGCGGCTTTGGATACGAAGAAGCCGGCCCGCGCCAGGTCATCGTCCCGCGGGGACAGTTTCGCAACCGGCAGGGAAAACTGATCGGGTTGAATCCATTCACGGTTCCCATTGGCGGCAACGCCATGGTGGTGATGAACCTGGAGGCCCGCGTTCCGGTTAGCAGAGAGTTGCAGTTCGTTCCCTTCTATGATGGCGGCAACGTGTTTCGCAGCATCAGCGATATTTTCCATCCCAAGCCGATCACACCGACGGGAAATTTTGTAGATGATGTGAACGCCCGGAACCTGCGCGTGCGGTGGAGCCACACGCTGGGTCTCGGCTTTCGCATCAAGACCCCTCTGGGTGGCGCCCTGGCGATTGATTACGGCTATCTTCTGAACCCGTCGGAATTTTTGATTCCGCAGAATCTGAATACCGCGTCCCCGTCGACGGCAATCTTTCGGCTGCATCAGGGGCAGATTCATTTCCGGTTCACGCAGACGTTCTAAAAGGCAGGAGACAGTAAGCAGTGAACAGTAAGCAGCAAAAACATTACTCGCAGCGTCCCGAAAGCCATTGGCGAAACGCGAGCCGCCTTCTGCCTGCTGTTCTAGTACTGCTTACTGCTCACTGCACACTGCTCACTGCGGCGCGAGCGCAGACCGTCGCCGACAAGACGGTCGCCAGCGTGACCAACGGTTCGCGCGCCACGCCCGATTTGATTACTTATTCCGATCTGGTATGGCAACTGGCGCTCGAGCCGGGCACACCGTTTTCCGACAAGCCTTCCTCAGACCACCTCAAAAAAGCCGTCCACACGCTTGAGGACCAGCTCCTGATCTTGCAGGAAGCCAGGAAGCTGCCGGTCGCCGACACGCCTGAGGCCCTGAAGGAGTTTAATGACACGGTCGATCGAAAACGGAACGAGTTGGCACAGGCCTTTGGCTCGCGGGCCCTTTTGGAAGAGCGCATGAATCGGGTCGGTCTGACCACCGAGCAGTTGGACTCAATCCTGCGCGACCGTGTCACAATTGAGAAATATCTCGACTTTCGTTTTCGGGCTTTCGTGCTGATTAGCCAAAAAGAAATTACCGATCGCTACAACCAGGAAACTGCGCCGCTGCGAAATAGCGGCCGGATCGTGCCTACAGTTGACCATGAGCGCAATCGTATCGAGCATGAGCTGACTGAAGAAAAAATAGCATCAGAGATCGACACTTTCGTTGACGGCTTGCGCGAACAGCCGGGGACAGAGATAGTGATCCTCAGTCCTGTTTAGGGTCGGGTCCAAAGCTATTTTCCATTCGTCATTTTCCATATTTCTTGCTGCGCGCGGGATTGCGCACGTCGGCGTACTGCGCGCGTTGGAAGAAAACGCGACCCGATTGACGCGATCGCCGGCGCGTCGGCGGGCGCTCTGATGGGTGGCTTATATGCTTCGGGCCTTACGATTTCGCAGATTGAAGAGTTGGCGCGACAATTTCGCTGGCGCCATACGGCGCGGTTTTCTTTTTCCCGCCTGGGTCTGCAATCAAACGCGCGCATGGAGGATCTTCTGCGCGCGCACATGCCCGTTACCCGTTTTGAAGAACTGAAGATTCCTTTTGCCGTCATGGTCACTGACTTGGGCCAGGGTATGCCAATAGTGTTACGCGACACCGGCGATGTCCCGTTTGCGATTCGCGCCACTGCTTGTCTGCCGGCCCTCTACGTTCCCTGCCGCGATGAACAGGGCAGAATGCTGGTTGACGGTGGCCTGGTCGCCAATGTTCCCATAAGCTACGCACGCGACCTGGGCGCCGATATCATAATCGCGGTCGATGTGGGCGCCGATGGTGCGCGCTTCATGGAAGCTCCGCGCACCGCTCTGGGGGTCCTGACGCAAACGTTTGTCGCCGTCGAGCGGATCGTATCAAACCAGGAGAGCGCCAAAGCCGATCTAATCATCATTCCCAGGGTCGGCCACATCCGTTGGGACGAAACCCGCCGCGCTGACGAACTTTTGCAAGCCGGTTATGACGCGGCCATCGAGTCGATCGATGACATCAAGAGACTTATTGCTCGCCATCCGCTGGCCAGAACCGCTGATCCTCAGAGTTCCCCAAGAAATCCGCCCCCATTCGCCCTTTCTTTAGAGTAACGGATTGAACAGATAGGTCGCTCGGCAGGCTCTTCGGGTTTCCAAATGAAAATCTCTGAGAGATCGGGATTTGCGGTTGCGTTTTCCTTTGCGTCCCGGCGTCTTTGCGTGAGCCGGTGTCTCGCCAAGGCGCAAAGCCGCAAACTTCGCTTTACGATCATGATCTTCACCCTGGCGCTGATCTCACTCAGCGCCTTTTTCGTCAACTCCTATCGCTCTTACGCAAAAATCGTCGATGCGCGTCTGGCGCGGGGTTATCTGATCAGCCGCGCTGGTATTTACGCCGCGCCGCGCACGCTGCGGCCCGGACAGAGGCTTTCGCCTGCAGCGCTGGCGGCCGCGCTGCGCCGCGCAGGTTATCTGGACGATGAGAATGCGAGCGAGATTTGGAATGGAAGCTTTTCGATTCGCGACGCTGCGGTTGAAATTCGCCCCAACAATTCCGGCGGCTTTCCCTCAGTTCTTCGGGTCAGTTTCGATCGCGATGGCCGTATCGTTCAACTGACCGGCGACGAAGTCACGCTGGATTCCTTTACGCTCGCACCCGAATCATTGACGAATGATACATTGACGAAAGGCGGCGCGCGCCGTCAACTCAACTTTAAAGACATTCCGCCAGTGCTGGTTCAGGCAATCACTTCGATTGAGGATCGTCGCTTCTTTGATCACCCGGGCCTCGATCTTTTTGGCATCGCGCGCGCGCTGCTGCGTAACGCCGGCGACGAGCGTTTGGGTCAGGGTGGATCGACTATCACCCAACAGCTCGTCAAGAACACTTATTTGACGCCTGAGCGCACGCTGCGCCGCAAGTATGCCGAAGCGATGCTGGCATTTACGATCGAGCGGCGTTTGTCGAAGGAAGACATTTTCGCGCTTTACTGTAACGAGATTTATCTGGGACAGCGCGGTGTGATTGCAGTCCGCGGGGTCGATCAAGCCGCGCACGTGTTCTTTGGAAAAGAACTGAAGGACTTGACGCTCGCGGAGGCTGCCACACTGGCTGGGATGATCCAAAGCCCTTCCCGTTATTCACCGGCCCGGCACAACGATGCGGCGCGGACGCGACGCAACGCGGTGCTCGGCACAATGGTTCGCGACGGCTTCATCCCGCTCGAAAAGGCTGCGGCGACTGCGAAGGCACCGCTGGCCCTGGCTGATTTCGATCCGGCGCGCGAATCGGTGGCGCCCTATTTCATCGATTATGTGAATCGGTACGGAACTGGGAGCGGTAGCGACCGGGTAATCGCCGGCAGTGATGCCGGCGAACCGCAGGCAAGGACGCCTGCGCTCCCGGATGCGCATGCCACGCTCACCACGCTCGATCTCGATCTGCAGCAACTCGCTGCCACGGCAGTTCGCAAACAGCTTGAGCGCCTGGATAAGATCTACCAACCGCGCGGTCTCACTCCGCAAGTGGCTTTCGTCGCTCTCGATCCGAAAACCGGTAACGTGCTGGCGATGATTGGCGGCCGGGACTATGCCGAATCGCAAATGAATCGCGTGACGGACGCGCAACGCCAGCCGGGGTCGGTCTTCAAACCATTCGTATACGCGGCCGCGCTTGAGAGCGGCATGTCACCGCTTCGGATGTTCAAGGATGCGCCGCAGGAATTCACTTACGATCGCAAGTTCAAGTATCGACCGGCAAACTATGGCGGCGGATTTTCGATGCGCGACGTGCCGATGCGCACCGGGCTGATCAAGTCACTCAATGTCGTTACCGTCGACGTGGCAATACAGACAGGACTGGTACGCGTAGCTAATACGGCTCAGCAATTTGGTTTGCCGCGGCCGGTGCCTTATCCGGCGCTGGCGCTGGGAACGACGGAAGCTACTCCCTTGCAGATCGCCACCGCCTACGCCGCCTTTGCCAACGGCGGCTCAATTATTCAACCAAACGTTTTCGCCCAAACAGAGACGGTCGAACCTGTTCAAGTGATCCAACCCACAACTGCATTTATGATTACGGACATGTTGGAAGGCGTCATCGATCATGGCACGGCGCGGGCGGCACGGGGCCTGATATCCAAAACAGCGCTCGCCGGAAAGACGGGCACTTCGCGCGACGGTTGGTTTGTCGGCTACACGCCCAACCTGGTCTGCGCGGTTTGGATTGGATTCGATGATAACAAGCAGTTGGGATTGACGGGCGCCGAATCAGCGCTGCCCGTCTGGACTGAATTCATGAAGAGCGCCGTTGATTTGCGACCGGAACTCGGCGGCAAGTCATTCGCCGAGCCGGACGGAATCACGATCGCCGAAATCGATCCGGAAACAGATGAGCTCGCCACCGGCCGCTGTCCGACGCATGAACGCGTCGCGATTCTCACCAGTCAAGCGCCAAGGTCAGAATGTTTCCGTCATAGCATCTATTTTGATCTGCCTGCGGACGCGCCGACGGTCGACCCAACGGTTGCCGCCAGGTCCCAAACACCGCGCGTACCTAAGAATCGCCCGAAGTCACCGATTCCGGAGTTCGCTGGATTACGGGATACGCGAGTTGATACCGATAAGCGCGGCAGACGAGTTTTGGTGAATGAGATGCGAGTGAATGGGCGATAGTCTTCGCGGCTCCGCCGCAGAATGTGCTGAGGGTCTTTGACGACCTGTTTCGCTCCGCCAGGAGCGAGATGTTTATAACACCTGTTGTCTCAAATGAACCTAAGTTTTGGAATGCCTGCAGAGCTATAAACATCTGGCCCCTACGGAGGCAAGACCACCGAGCCAATCATCCGCACATCGCGCGGCAAGCTGCCACTTCAAGCCTTCTCCAAAATCACTTCCGCAACCGCATGTTCAGTTGTATGCGCAATAGAAAGATGCGCGGTGGTGGCGCCCGTCTGTTCATAGAGTTCCCGCGCGCGACCGTGAAACAGAATCACCGGCGCGCCAGACTCTTTCGCCGACACTTCGACGTCCTGCCAACCGATGCCACCGCTCCAGCCGGTTTGCAGAGCTTTCAGCGCCGCTTCTTTTGCCGCGAAGCGCGCGGCATAATGTTGGGCGGCCACTACGCCGTGCGATTCACAATAGGCGCGCTCGGCCTCAGTGAACACGCGCTCAGCGAACCGCGGCGTGCGCTCGATGGTTTCACGCACGCGGCGAACTTCGATAATGTCGATGCCAATTGAAATGATCACGGAAGACTCTGCACTCCAAAGCGCCGGCTTCTATTGGCGCGAACGCGAAGGCGTCCGCGCGTTGATTTGCGCGCCGCTCGAGCACGACGGCTTCACCAACGGCTTTTCAACCAGAGGTGGTGGCGTTAGTCCGATGCCCCAGGACTCTCTCAATCTCGCCGGTTTTAATGAAGACGAAGCCGAAAACATTTATGAGAACCGGCGCCGTTTTCTCAAACTCTTCGCCGGCGATTGGACGCTGACTGGCTGCTGGCAGATTCACAGCGCCGACGTGCGCGTTATTCACAACGAGCAGGAAGCTCAACCACAATCCGGCGTGCTCGGTGACGACCAATACTGCGACGCGCTCGTGAGCAAAACACCGAAGATTCTGCTGGCGGTCAAGACCGCCGACTGTGTCCCGATCCTGATCGGCGATTCGACCACGGGCGCTTTCGCCGCAGTGCACGCTGGCTGGCGTGGCACTTCCACGTCGATCGTCAGGCGCGCCATCGAGCAGTTACAGCAGGAATACGGCGCCCGCGCCGCGGACCTGCGAGTTGCCATCGGTCCCGCAGCCATGGCTTGCTGTTATGAAGTCGGTAGCGAGGTAATGGACTTATTCAAAGAACGCTTTCCGCAATCAGGGCATTTGTTGACGCCAACGCGCGAGGGGCACGCACGAATCGATCTCCATCAAGCCAATCGCGATCAGCTTATCAACGCCGGCGTCTCGCCTGAGCGAATACATTCCGCAGCCCTGTGCACGATGGATCGCAACGATCTATTCTTTTCCTATCGCCGCGAGAAAAAACTGAATGGCCGAGTTGGGCGACTGATGTCGGTTATCGGACGCGCTTAAACAGCGCGATTACTTATCGTCCACCGAATACCCAGCCGTTGGCGCGTTGCACTCGATCGTTTGGGCCCACGATACCGATGCCCATGTCCACGTCGTGATTTTTCGGCGGAAAACAAACTTCGTCGTTGCAGCTCTGATAGCGTAAGCGCGCTTTCAGCACCACTTCGCCGCCCTGATAGTTTGCGGGCACGGTCACATTGAAACGCAGGATGGCGCGTCCTTCATAGACCGCCAGCGGTTCGTTGTTTACGGCTTTTAGCTTGCGCACAATTGCGCGCGGATAGACCACCGCGCCAATTGTAATGCCGCGCGGCGCTTCGATCTTTAAGGCCGTCGGAATCGAATACTTATTCAGTGGCCGGTTGCCGTTAACGTGATAGCCCGCCGGAATGTCGATGACTATCGCCGCCCGGATCGTGCGTCCACGCTGCGCTTTATCGTTGGAATAGTAGCCTTTGACGCCGATGTTTGGATCGGGAGCGGGAGCCGCTTGAAACGTCGCGGGGATACCAATCAATGCAGTTACAGCCGCGACTATGAAGGATCGATATATCAGCTTGTGTTTCATCTTGTTCTCAAAGAAGACTTTGGATTTGTGGGAACGAATTTTACCTTGCTTACTGCAAAATCAAAAGATTGCCAGCTAATTCCTCTGCCACGGACCAGACTTCGGTAAGGCATTTGTCGGCGCACCGCAGAGAATAGCGACCTGCTAAGTTCTCAAGATATAGCCACCCCAACCGGTGTGACTTGCGCGGCGAGTTGACCGCAGGCGGCCAGAATGTCACGCCCGCGCGGCCTCCGCACGAACGCGTGAACGCCCTTCGATTCCAGAATCTCGCGGAAGGTTTCCACTCGCTCGGTTGCTGAAGGACGATACGGCAAAGGCTCCGCCTGATTATGCGGAATCAAATTCACTTTCGCGCTCAGCTCATGACGATTCAAGAGGTTCGCCAGTTGGCGAGCATGTTCATCAGCATCGTTGACGCCTGCGAGCATGACATATTCGAAGGTCATTCGCTCGTTCGGCTTTAAAGATTTTTCGAACTCCCGGCACGCGGACAATAATTCCTCCAGCGGCCATTTTTTGTTTATCGGCATCAGCTCGTCGCGCAGTTCATCCGTGGGCGCCGCGAGTGAAACTGCCAGGTGCGGTCGATCGGGAATCGTGGCCAGCTCTCGAATGCGCGGCACGATACCCGCTGTCGAGACCGTGACACGATTCGGGACGATATGGAGTCCGCTCGGCTCTTTCATGATCCGAATGCCCTTCATCAATTCCTCAAAGTTCAGGAAAGGCTCGCCGGCTCCCATGCCGACCAGATTTGTACCGCGTGGTGGCTTCACGCCCACGCCGTAAGCATCGTTCAAAGCGAAGATGATCTGCTCGACAATCTCTCCAGCAGTGAGATTCCGCAACAGACCGAGCTGGGCCGTCAAACAGAAAGTGCACTGAAGCGGGCATCCCGACTGCGAAGAAAAGCAGATGGTGTCGCGACGTTCCTCCGGAATGAAAACGGTCTCGACTGGCCGATTGTCATGTGTCTTGAACAGGTAACGTCGCGTGCCGTCAGTTGAGACATAACGTGATTCGAGCTTCAGCGTCGCGGCGACGGCTTGCTCGCTAAGCGTTGCGCGCAACTCTTTTGGCAGGTCAGTCATTTCTTCGAACGAACGCACACGACGAGCGTGTACCGCGGCAAAAATCTGCCGCGCCCGGTATGCAGGTTCGCCGAGCTTACTGACCACTCGGTGCAACTCTTCGGCGGTTAAGCCGGCGAGATTCGATCTTCCTTCCATTTCCGTGCCCAACTAAATCGCATCGATTCTATCACCCGCGCCCGCTCATCTTCACACCAGGTCAGCCACAATTAAGCTTCCCCTTGTTGCTCGCCCCGCGTCGGTCTTGGATCACCCGCGAGCTACCAGTCTGCGATCCGGCTTGGTCAGCTCAACCGAACTTGGGGTACAATTCAGCCCCTTATGAATGAGACTTGCACCAAAGCAGAGCAGTTGCTCAACTCAATTTTCGAGAGCGCAGGCTTTGAGGTCCGGGCATCGGCTGCGGAATCCGACCTGGGCTGCCTGCTCGCAATTGACGGCGAGGATAGTGGTCTGCTCCTAAACCAGAGCGGTGAATTACTGGACGCGCTGCAGCAGATCCTTAACCAGGCGCTGGGCCGGTCACTGCCAAGGGGTCAGAGGATAATCTGCGACGCGAACGACTTTCGGGCGGCGCGTGAAGCCGAGTTGCGCGCCATGGCAGAACATGCGGCCCGCCAGGTGCGCGCGACATCTTCGGCGTTTGTTTTTGGTCCTATGGAGCCGGGCGAGCGACGCGTGATCCACCTCTCGCTGGCCGCTGAAGACGACCTAATCACCGAATCTGTGGGCGAAGGCAACGCTCGGCGCCTGCGAGTTAGTTTGAAGCCGCTTGCCGTGAGCTAAAGCTCAAACTACTATGTTACTTGAATCACTTGTGCTGTGGTTTTTCACACCAATACTATAGTTGCGTTGTCTACGCCACCGGGGCGCAGCGGTATCGGAGTCATTCGCATAAGTGGTCCCAATTCACTCGACATTCTGCGAACTCTCGTAGCGTCTGAATCGTTCAATCCACAACCCAATCTCCTCAACTTGCGCAGCCTGATCGACCCATCGACGGGTGAGACGCTGGACCAGGCGCTTGTCTGCTACTTCAAAGCGCCGCACTCGTTTACAGGAGAAGATCTCGTTGAGCTCCATTGCCATGGCTCGCCAGTCTTATTACGCGCGGTCATAGACATCGTCTTGAAAGCCGAGGCTCGCCTCGCCGAGCCGGGAGAGTTCTCTCTTCGTGCCGTCGCTAATGGCCGTTTGAAGTTGGCAGAAGCGGAAGCGATTCGCGATCTCATCGATGCCCAAACCGACGCCGCGCTGCGTCAAGCCACACGTCAATTGAAGGGCGAAATATCAAACGAGCTACAGCCAATCAAGGACGATTTGCTTAGAGTGATCGTCCGACTTGAGTCCTCGCTGGAGTTTGTGGAGGACGATCTTCCCGCGCTTGAGTCCCAGGATATCTGCGCGGCGCTCGAACGCGTGCGTGCGGCGCTTTCCAAGTTAGCCGGCACATTTCGTCAGGGTAGACTGCTGAGAGACGGATTGAAGGTAGCCCTCGTGGGACGGCCCAATGTCGGTAAGTCGAGTCTTTTCAATACGTTACTGGGACACGGACGCGCGATAGTAACTGGGATTCCAGGTACTACCAGAGATACGATTACTGAGACGATGGGCTTAGATGGAGTGCCACTTCTATTGATGGACACCGCGGGGATACGCCCCTCGGTTGATGAGATCGAATCCATCGGCGTCGCGCGCACCAGACGCGCCGCGGCTGATGCAGACCTATTGGTGGTTGTCGTCGATGGCTCGGAGGCTTTGCGCCAGGAGGATCAGACCGTGCTCTCCGAGGTGGCGGACGCCAAGCACATCGTAGCTCTTAATAAGAGCGACCTGCCAACCTTTTCAGTGGGCCACTTCAAGGATCGTAGCGCAGTTGGAGAGTTGTCCACCCTCATTCCCGTCTCCGCAAAGACGGAAGCAGGACTAGAAAGTCTGCGGGCTGCTATACTGAAGCCTTTCGCGAACGGCAGCGCCCGAGGTGAATCGTTGCTTATTACCAACGCCCGCCACCACGATCTTTTGGTGCGCGCGATCGCAGCGCTTGATTCATCTGAACGCTTACTCGGGCAAAGAGTGAGCGAAGAACTGGTATTAGTCGGACTCCACAACACTCTTCGCTATTTGGATGAGATTACCGGAGAGACAACTACTGAGGAGATCCTGGGCCAAATCTTCTCAACCTTTTGTATTGGGAAGTAGCGCGCGATTAAGCGTCGGTCGAATGGAATAGTAATTATGATCTTCGATGAATTTTTTGACGTGGTCGTGATTGGCGCTGGCCACGCCGGCTGCGAAGCAGCGTCCGCGGCCGCACGACTAGGGGCCAACACCGCACTGTTGACACTCAATCTCGATCTAATCGGACAGATGTCCTGCAATCCGGCAATCGGCGGAATTGGAAAAGGTCATCTGGTGCGAGAGATCGACGCTCTGGGTGGGATTATGGGCCGCGTCATCGATCGTACCGGAATTCAGTTTCGCCTATTGAATCGATCTCGCGGACCCGCGGTTCAGGCCCCTCGAGCTCAAGCCGATCGCGCTCTGTATCGAGTTGAGATGCGACGTACACTCGAGGCTACGCCGAACCTAAACTTGCGCCAGGGTCTGGTCACAAACCTCATCGTTAAGGGAAACAGAGTTCGTGGAGTCGAATTACAGGACGGCCGACGAATCGGCGCTACCTCGATAGTGATCGCAACTGGCACGTTTCTTAACGGCCGTATTCACACCGGGCGGCAAACTTACGAGGGAGGCCGTGCTGGCGAGCCAGCGGCCGTAGAGTTCGCTGAGGCACTCAAGCGCCTCGGGTTTCGCGTCGGCCGATTAAAGACGGGCACGCCCCCGCGACTTGATGGGCGCACTGTCGATTGGGAGGCTTTTGAACCACAACCACCCGACGAGCATGCGGTGCCTTTCTCTTTCGCAACTGACGAGATCCGGCAGCAGCAGTTGAATTGCCATCTTGCTTATACGACCGAACGGGTTCACCAGGCGATTCGCGAGAACCTCCACGAATCCCCTCTTTATTCTGGCAAGATCACCGGTATAGGCCCTCGCTACTGCCCTTCGATCGAGGACAAAGTTGTGAAGTTCCCGGACAAGACGCGACATCAGCTCTTCATAGAGCCTGAGGGCTATGCGACTAACGAAGTCTATCTCAATGGGTTCTCTACTTCGCTTCCGGCACAACTCCAGCAGGAACTGGTCAGCTTGATTCCCGGATTCGAGCGCGCGCAAGTAATTCGGCCTGGCTATGCGATTGAGTATGACTTCGTAGATCCGAGGGAGCTTTCGCCGTTCCTGGAGACGGCAAAGTTAAAGGGGCTATTCCTGGCTGGCCAGATTAACGGAACGACGGGCTACGAAGAGGCAGCTTGTCAAGGCTTGCTGGCTGGCATAAACGCGGCGCTGACCGCCGCCGGCAGAGCGCCATTTCGACTTGATCGCCGCGAGTCCTACATAGGCGTGTTGGTAGACGATCTAATAACCAACGGAGTGGACGAGCCCTATCGGATGTTCACTTCTCGCTCTGAATACCGTTTAGCACTTAGACACGATAATGCCGATGATCGGCTGGAGCCAAAAGGTCGCGACCTGGGCCTGGTAGGGGACTCGGACTGGGAACGTTTCAATCAAAGGCGGGCTCGTTTGGCTCGAGTTCGTACAGCCCTCAGAGAGAATAGACTCCGTCGTTCAGACCAGCAATATTCCCATTTTAGGGACCTCGCAGGACAGGAATTGGGAGACTCACTAACATTGGCAGAGTTGGCGTTGCGTCCAAACATTAGTGCTCGTATCGTGATGAGCCTGATCCCACCGAATGTGCGTACCGAAATACAGATGGGCGATCTTGAAACTGCTCTGGCGGATCATCTCTACGCTGGGTATCTGGATACTCAGGCGGTTACGATTCGCCGTCTTAACCAGCATGACAGCTTGAACATTCCCGCGGCTTTCTCGTTCCGAGCGGTAGGTAGCCTATCACACGAAATCGTCGAGCGCCTCGAAAGAGCCCGGCCGGAGAGTTTTGGGCAAGCCAGGCAGGTACCGGGAATGACTCCGGCGGCCTTGTCTAACCTCCTCGTTCATCTTACTGCGGGTCAGCGGTCGATTGATGCACCCCAGACATAGCAAGTCGGAATGGCCTGTTCCGTCAAAATTGACGTTTCACGTGAAACGTCGCTCCTGCGCGAGCTCTGATGTCAACCCCTAACTTAAAACCGATAGCGTCCGGCTTCCCTTTATGCTACTGTTTGCCGTCTCATTGTCCACTTCCTTAGGGCTGTGTGAATGGCAAAGATCATAGCCATTGCGAATCAAAAAGGCGGTGTCGGGAAAACCACGACCGCCATCAACCTCGCGGCTTCTTTGGCCCAGCTGAAAAACCGGATTCTCCTTGTCGATATTGATCCTCAAGCCAACGCTACTTCTGGCTTGGGAATCGTCAAGGCTTCCTCTCAGAGGACTTCATATCACGTATTAGTACTCGACGAGCCGATTCAAAATACGATCCTTCCAACCGAATTCGGCCTTCAAATCGTCCCGTCCGACAGGAACCTCGCTGGTGCCGAAATTGAAATGATCGATTTTCCCGCGCGCGAGCTCGTACTCAAAAAGGCCCTGGTGTCGCTCCTTGATTCCTACGACTTCATCCTTGTTGATTGTCCTCCGGCGCTCAATCTCCTCACTCTTAATGGACTTGCGGCGGCTGATTCCCTCCTGATACCGATACAGTGTGAATATTATGCACTCGAAGGTGTGTCGGATCTCTTCAATACCCTAAGCCGCATACGCCGGGCGATAAACCCGGATCTCAAAATCGAAGGGCTGTTGCTCACTATGTATGACGAGCGCACAAACCTTTCGCCTGCAGTGGCCGCTGACTTGAGAAGCTTCTACGGCAGTCTGGTATTTCAAACGGCAATCCCCCGCAACGTCAGGCTAGCCGAGGCTCCGAGTCACGGCCAGCCGGTGAGTTTCTATGACCCGCGCTCCCGCGGGGCCGAATCCTATTTTCAACTTGCGAAGGAGGTGCTGGCACATGACCAAACGACCGTTGGGTCGGGGACTGAGCGCCCTGCTCTCGACAGATTCGTCGCCAGCGGATAGCGAAGAAATTCGTGAGATTCAGATAGATCTTATCCGGCCGAGCGAACAACAACCTCGAACCAGTTTTCAAGAGGATAAGCTCCAGGAGCTTGCGCAATCCATCCGCACGAGTGGGATCATTCAGCCACTCCTGGTTCGACGGCGTGGTGGTCTGTTTGAACTCGTCGCCGGAGAACGACGTTGGCGCGCAGCACAATTGGCAGGCCTTTCGCGAATACCGGCGATCGTTCGCGATATTCCTGATGAGCGTTTACTTGAGCTGGCGCTGATTGAGAATATTCAGCGGCAAGAACTAAACCCAATCGAAGAGGCCAACGCCTACAAGCGGTTAATCGAGTCACTCAATCTTACGCAAGACGACGTCGCGCGTCGCATCGGCCGCGACCGCAGTTTCATCACCAACTATCTGCGCATTCTCAAACTACCGACGGAGATCCAACGTCTCCTTGAGAGCGAAAAACTGACCTTCGGGCATGCGCGGGCGCTGCTTGGGTTGAGTGAGGACGTTATCTTGCAACGACGTTTCGCGCAGAAGATCGTTAAGCACAACTGGTCTGTCCGCGAAACTGAGCGCCGCATTAGGCACGCATTCCAAGAGAATCGTCAAAAAGCAAGTCTTTCTCTCCCTAGTCCAGACCCCAATGTGCGTTCTGCCGAAGTCAAACTCAGGAGATACCTGGGTACCCGAGTGCGAATCCTGCCCCCAAAGCCCGGATCTCCCGGCAAGATTGAAATTGAGTATTACAGCGACTCGGACCTAAACAGGATCTACGATGCGCTACTTTCAAAGAACGACGACCGGCTTGGTGCGAATCCAGCTGCCGCGTCCGCGACGGGGTAACACAGGTAATTCTCTTTTAGGCAATTATAACGCCTGACCGTCTTTCTCCTTCCGCTCGCACAACCTGGAAAAGCTTGGGTTCCTGTTGGTCTAAACCGTAACGAAGTTTCCCATGTGTTTTTCTTGCCACCCCGCGAACCGATGTGTTAGCGTCGCGTTTCGTTCAAGAGTGATCCTTATTACCTGCGTATATCCGACTACAAACCGCTTGGGGCTTGGCGTTAGTGTACGTTGTAGTGCGCGTTATTTCCTTTCATGATTCTACGGAGTGATAGTCCCTCGTCAGATAACTTCCTGACCGCTTTGCGGCGCCGGTTGAGCAAACAGGCTTTTGAGACGTGGTTCCAGCCACTTACCGTTTCGAGTAACCAGAAAGACGGAGTCGTGAGAATTGCGGCGCCGAATTCTGCGGTGCGCGACTGGATTATGTCGACCTATGCAGCTGCGCTTGATGACGCCCTGCTCGAATTGAAGTTGGACGGAGGCCGCATCGAGTGGATGATTCCCCGTAAGAAAGATCGCGAGGGGAAGGCGGAAACTGTAGCCACGGCAGCTCTGACTGATTCAGAGTTGGACTCAAGGCGACGGTTAGAAACAACCGCTGTCGACTTGCCCGGCGTTTCCTCGTCGCCTCTGAATGAGAAATACTCTTTCGATACGTTTGTGGTGGCGTCCTGCAATCGATTTGCCCACGCTGCGGCGCGAGCCGTAGCAGAGGCTCCTGGCAAGACATACAACCCTCTCTACCTATACGGTGGTGTAGGACTGGGCAAAACTCATCTGGTCCAGGCCACTGGTCACGCGATAAAGCAAACCAATCCAAAGTTGCAGGTAGCGTATGTCTCTCTCGAACGTTTCATGAATGAGTTGATCAATGCGATACGGTACGGTTACGACAAGACACATGTTTTCCGCGAAAGGTATCGATCGATTGATGTTCTTCTAATTGATGATATTCAATTCATCGCCGGCAAAGAGCGCACTCAGGAAGAATTCTTTCATACGTTTAATGCGTTGTATGATGGTCAGAAGCAGATAGTTCTCACTTCTGACTGTCCGCCTCGAGAGATACCAGAAATTGAGGAGCGCCTTCATTCCCGGTTTGAGTGGGGGCTAATCGCCGATTTGGAGCCTCCGGATTTGGAGACCAAGATCGCAATCCTTCGTCGCAAAGCAGAAATTCAGCGGGCAGAACTTCCTGACGACGTGGCTCTCTTTCTGGCAAGCAACAGCAAACACAATATTCGCGAACTTGAGGGATCTCTGATTCGGGTTCTCGCGATGGCCTCTCTCAGAGGTTTGCCTCTGACGAAGACGCTCGCACAGGAAGCTATGCGTAGCGTGTCACGTCGGTCGGACGACAATCCAGTATCCATTGCGCGAATACAGAAGGCGGTCGCGGATCAGTATAAGTTGACGGTTGATAATCTCCGCGCCCGGTCGAATGTTCGACACGTCCTTTTACCGAGACAGGTAGCCATGTATCTGTGCAAACGTCTTACAAAAAAAAGCTATCCGGAGATTGCGCGGGAATTTGGCGGCAAGCATCACACCACAGTTATTCACTCAGTGGAAAAAATTGACAGCCTGCTCAACACCGATCCAGAACTGAGTACGGTGGTAAGGCGACTTACTGAGAGCATTGGTGCTCAGTAGAACAAAGAAAAGGTTCGACTTTAAAGTTAATGTCCACAAAGCGAACTAAAAGAGTCTACACTTCTGTGGAATCAGAACCGTAAGAGGTAATCTGAACATCTTTCACAACAGCAACCTTCGGCCCATCCTGGTTTCTAAAGGTCTACAGATTCAACGGTTAGTTAAGCTTTTCACAGTTTCACAGGCCAATACTACTATTACTAAAGATTCTCAGATCAAAGTTTCTCTTAGTTATAACCAGAAGCCTGTGCATTGCAAAAGACAGAAACCAAAAGTGTGGTATAAGAAAGAAAATTTAAGGGAGTAAGATCAATGCAATTTGTGATGGCGCGAAGCGTGCTGCAAAAAGAGTTGGCTTTCGTCCAGGGAATAGTCGAGCGAAAGAACACGATTCCTGTTTTAGCGAACATTTTGATCGAGTCAGCGGGTGAGAACGCGATCAGAATTAGCGGGACTGATCTGGATGTTACGATTAGATGCGATGCAGACGCGCAGGAAATATCATCTCAAGGATCAATTTGTGTTCAAGCTCGAAAACTGTTCGATATTGCCAGACTGCTCCCCGATGCTCCGGTAAGCTTTCGGAAGGAAGAAAATGAATGGGTTACGGTTGAGTGCGATCGGTCCAGGTTCAGACTGCCGGGAATCTCAAAAGACACGTTTCCTGAATTACCCGGTTTCAAATCGACACCGTTAAAGTTGCCGGCTTCTCTGGTTAAGCTCCTGATTGACCGGACCATCTTCGCAATCACGCAGGAAGAGGGGAGGTACACCCTTTCCGGTGCGAAATTTGAACTCGATAAACAAGGCGTGAAGATGGTGACCACAGACGGCCACCGACTGGCGTTTGTCTCAACCAACGAGGTCGATAAGGAAATGCTGAATGACAGCCTGGACGTGCTGATACCGCGAAAGACGCTGGCCGAACTCAATAAATTAACATCTGATTTCGAAGGCGAAATAAGTCTGGGAGCTGATGAAAATCATGTCTACTTTCAGGTGGGATCCAGGCTTTTGATATCGAGGTTGTTATCGGGGCAATTTCCGAACTATGAAATGGTGATGCCGAAGAACAACGATCAGTCTGCTGTTTTCGACACCCTATCGCTAAATCAAGCTATCCGAAGGGTGGCTTTGATGGCCGATGACCGTTCGCACGCGGTGCGCTTTCGTCTGAGCAAGGAACAATTGTTGATAAGTTCACAGAACGCGGAAGAAGGCGAAGCGCGCGAAACCGTGGGAACCGATTTCACCGGCGAAGAAACTGAGATTGGTTTCAACGCGCAATATCTTCAGGATTTTCTGAACGTTGTAGGAACAGAAAAAATCGCGTTTGAGTTCAAGGATGGAAATTCACAGGCGCAGTTGCGACCGGTTGCGGAAGAAAAGCAGGATTATAGATACGTAGTCATGCCCATGAGATTGTAAAAGACAGACGTGTTTAAGGAGCACACAGGTTTTTCACACGGGTGCCCACTTCAAAAATGGCGCTCGTTTTGTTTTCAGGATTAGTCGGCGATCGCGTCGGGCCGGACGAAGCGTGTGGTAAAATTTCGACGTGTTGCTTAAATCGATCCGGGCTGAGAGCTTCAGAAACCTTAACGGGTCCGTCGACTGTGGAAGTGGCATTAATATTCTCTACGGTAACAACGGCCAGGGTAAAACAAATTGGCTGGAAGCGATCTATCTTCTCGCTTACGCAAAGTCTTTTCGCACGCGGCATCTTCACGAGACGATAAATTTCACTGAGAGCGCGGCTTCAATCCTGGGAACAGTCGCCCGCGGCAGCGACATTGAACGCGAACTCGCAGTCCATCTTCAGGCAAGCTCAAAACAAACTCTGGTTAACGGCAAGCGAGAATCTCTGGCGCGTTACGCGGCGCAACTTCATGCCGTATGTTTCACTGCCGACGAACTCGAAGTAATACGCGGAGGCCCGGAAGCGCGCCGTAATTTCATCGATCGTGGCGCGATCTCTCTGCATCCTCCTTATGTCCAGACGCTCAGCAGCTATAACAAAATCATCAAACAAAAGAAGAGACTCTTACAGCAAACAGCTGAGGACCGCGTCAAATTAGAAGAACTGGTTGAACTGCTGGAGCCGTGGAACGGCCAACTGGTTAGTCTAGGCGCACAGGTTCACAGGGCCCGCACTGACTATGTGATTCTTCTGAATGACGCGCTTGAGCACAGTCTGTTCGGCGACAGGATATCTATCCGGTATGTATCGTCGTTGGAAGGGAAGGGGGATCTGAGCGATTACGAGGGTCTGATCGCCGAACGCCTTAAGGCTCGGATGCAGGCCGAGGTGTTTGCCGGAGCATGTTTGATCGGGCCTCATCGCGACGACTTGAACGTGCTTTTCGGGGATCGGGATCTGCGTAGTTTTGGCAGCTCCGGCCAACAGCGTAGTGCATTGATAACGCTTGATTTAGCGGCGATTTCAGTGTATCATTCCAGGCATCAAGATTATCCGATTTTCCTCGTCGATGATGCCGACGCAGAACTCGATGGAGACCGGATTGAGCGCTTGCTGGATTACCTGGATGGACGCACGCAAACTTTCCTTACTACTTCCAAGAAGAGCCACTTCGAGCGATTTAGTCAACGAGCGAAATTCTTTGAAGTTTGTGAAGGTGCGGTGAGGGGAGAGACATCGTTGAATGCGGCGATTACAAGGGCAGCAAATGTCATCTGAAAATAGCGATAACGGAAATGAAGGTAAGGAAGAATTGGCAACACCATCATCAAAACTGAAGAATAAAAAAGAAACATACGACTCGTCTTCGATTGCCGTCCTGGAAGGACGCGATGCCGTGCGCAAACGACCGGCGATGTACATCGGATCGACCGGAGAGTTGGGCCTGCATCATCTGGTTTACGAAGTAGTTGATAACTCCATCGACGAAGCGTTGGCAGGATACTGTGACCTCGTCGAGGTTACTATCCATCTCGATAACTCGATTACGGTCATAGACAACGGCCGCGGCATTCCCGTTGACATGATGAAGAAGGAAAAGCGTTCGGCCGCCGAAGTAGTGATGACAAAGTTGCATGCCGGCGGCAAGTTCGACTCGAATGCCTATAAGGTGTCCGGCGGTTTGCACGGTGTCGGTGTTTCAGTCGTGAACTTTCTTTCTGAATGGCTCCACGTTGAAATCTGGAGGGACGGAAAAACCTACGAACAAGAGTACATTCGGGGTGTAGCAGAGGGGCGTTTGGAACAGACGGGCAAGACGCGAAAACGCGGAACCAAGATCACTTTCAAACCCGACCCCCAAATTTTCGATACGATTGAATTCAGTTTCGATAAACTGTCAGAGCGGTTACGCGAAAAGGCCTTTCTCAACAAAGGCATTCGCATCACGATTCATGACGAGCGTGAGGAGCCGGAGAAGTCGCACGAGTTTTACTATCGCGGCGGCATCGCCGAGTTCGTTAAGCACCTCAACAAGAACAAGAGCGTGCTGCACGACAAACCAATTTATTTCGAGAAGGTCAGCGACGTGCTTTCGATCGAAGTGGCCATCCAGTACAACGATGGCTATGACGAAAAGGTCTATTCGTTCGCCAACAACATCAACACAGTCGACGGCGGCACTCACCTTTCGGGATTTCGTTCGGCGTTCACGCGCACAATCAACGCCTATGCCCAGTCGTCGGGCCTGGCAAAGAACTTCAAGACTTCGCTCACCGGTGATGACGTGCGCGAAGGCCTGGTTGCGGTCATCTCCGTCAAGCTTCCGCAACCACAGTTCGAAGGCCAGACCAAAGGCAAGCTCAACTCTGACGTCAAAGGCGCAGTCGAGTCGTTTCTTAACGATCGCCTGACGGAGTATCTCGAGCAGAATCCCACAGTGGCACGACGAATCGTGGGCAAGTCACTCGATGCCGCGCGCGCGCGTGACGCCGCCCGCAAGGCCCGCGAGATTGTCCGCAAAGGCGCCATGGGTTCGACGATGTTGCCCGGCAAGCTCGCTGATTGTCAGGAGCGCGATCCGGCGCTGTCGGAAATCTATATTGTCGAGGGCGATTCGGCCGGCGGTTCAGCCAAGCAAGGCCGCGATCGTAAAAACCAGGCCATCCTTCCGCTCAAGGGAAAAATCCTGAACGTGGAAAAAGCGCGTTTCGACAAGATGCTCGGCCACAGCGAGATTAAGTCGCTGATCACCGCGCTCGGCACCGGCATTGGGAAAGAAGATTTCGATGCGAGCAAACTGCGTTACCACAAAATCATTCTGATGACTGACGCCGACGTGGACGGTTCGCACATCCGCACGCTCCTGCTCACTTTTTTCTACCGCCAAATGGCTGAGCTGGTTGAGAAGGGCTATGTCTACATAGCTCAGCCTCCTTTGTTTAAGGTGAAGCGTGGGAAGAAGGAAGAATACATCAAAGACGAAGGCTTGATGACTCGTTATCTGATGCGCATGGCGACCGCGGACATGACGGTAAAGTCAGTCGGAGCAAAGAAGGACATTGAAGGCAAAGAGCTCGCTCTCTCTTTGGAAAAGCTTGTCGAACTGAAACGTTACTGCGAGCGCACAGTGCGCCGGCTCGCCGGCGACTTTCATCTGCTCGACACTCTTCTGGAGGCTTTTGCCGGAAAGAAAGGTGTGTGGCGCAAGCAAGGGGCTACTTTGCGCAGCATCTTTCAGGATGGGGACCTGATGGCTAAGGTAGAGAAAGCGTTGGATAAGGCAGGTTTCAAAACTGATCTCTCGACCGATGAAGAACACGGTTTGTGGGAGGTAGAAACTACGACCACCTCAGGAGTGAATGTTTCGATCGATTGGAACTTTGCCAGTTATGTCGAGTTTCAAAAGGCCGTAGAACTTTACATGACTCTGGAAGACGAACTGGCGCCACCCTTTATCACCGGTACGAATGGGACCAGCGAAGAGATCCCGACGCGCGAGGAGTTATTGCAGAGGGTCCTGGCCGCAGCCAAGAAGGATCTGTCGATACAGCGCTATAAGGGCTTAGGCGAAATGAATCCGGAGCAGCTCTGGGAAACAACCATGAACCCTGAGAAACGCACTCTGTTACAAGTCAGGATTGATGACGCAGTCGAAACTGACGATATTTTTTCGATCCTGATGGGCGACGCCGTCGAACCACGCCGCAAGTTCATCGAAGACAACGCGCTGGACGTGAGGAATCTGGATATCTAACTGCGTGGCGCGAGTTGGCAACTGCGTTACTCTTCGCCATATCTATCCGCGCGAAAGCGCCAAAGCTTAACTTCAGAACCCGTAGGAATGCCGGCCTTGCGCGAAGCGATCTCGACCTGACGGGCGGCCGTGTCAATTCCTTCAAGATGCGGCAGCAGCAGGCCTCTTCGAATGCCGTTCGCATCCTCTACGATCACACCATAAACGTTCGGATCCAGGTTTTCGATTGTCGTGGGTTCTGGCGCCGAAAGCACGTCGACTGAATACTTCAACCCAGGTAACTCATCCGCCCGGACCGGTGGAAAGCGCGGGTCGCGCGTCGCGGCACCGACGGCATTAACAATCAGCTCTTCGGCGAGCGTGTCCTTCACCGGCTCGATTGTGCCGATGCAGCCGCGCAGGTCTCCGGCGTGAGTTTTGATGGAAACGAAACAGGCGGTGCGTTGATTGAGAAAGTCTGAGGGATTCTGCGGAGTTGCGATGACCTGGCCGGTGGTAACGAAGGTCTCGATGACTCTGCGAGCGAGACCAGGGAGCTCCGCGCCGGTTGAATGGCTAGTGTCTGCATGAGTCTCTGGCCCACCCGCTGACGCATTTGGTACTGACTCGGACTGAGCGCGCTGTGCGGACGAGACGTCCGCGCTCCCAGCGACGCGTCCGGCGGCGTACAACTGGGCTACCAGATAACCGACACCAAACGGCGCCTCGTAACTGAAAAGTTCGCAGGACTGATCGAGCCCTTCCCCGGCGCCAATCGCAACCAGCATCGATCGATAACCACATTCGCCCGCCATGCGGCGCAGTTCCGGGTCGAGGTCAACGATGCGTCTGGTGGCGCAACTATGAATCGCGTCGACTACTTCTTCATCGAACAGATGTGCTTGCGGATTGAAGCCCGCCGGTGCTTCCGGCTTCAGCCGGTGACTGAGATCGCCGCTGGCGATAAACGCCACGGGCCGGCCCAACTTATCGACAGCCGCACGGATGCATTTACCGAAGCGAACGTGATCTTCGTTAGAGAGAAAGCTATAACCCAGTGCGACGACGCGCCCGTTCCAGCCGTTTCGTTGCAGAAAGTAGAGCGGCACAGCGGTGCCGTGATCCAGTTCGCGTCCTCTAATTCTCAGCGTCAGGAGATTCTCTGCGGCGGCCGCGCGGACAATCTCGGTAAGCAATTCATCATCCAGCTCTGCGAAAACCGCGGCGGCCGGAGCGCGAAAGCTGGCGAAGTCGCCATAGAGGTGCGGGCCGTCGTAGGCGACAAAGGCCTGCGACTCGAGCGGCGCGTGTGGTGAGATCAGGACGATGGTTTCGGCGCCGCTGGCTATGACGCGCTCAGTCAGCTTAGCCATCGCGCTGATCGAACTGCGCACGTCGGCAATCGCCTCGCGCCCTACCTCTGGAACCATAATTGGAGGATGCGGGGCAATGCCGGTAAAAACTACTGAGCTCGTGTGGGCCATAACTCAACCACAGTGGCCTTGGAGGATCAGCGAGGGAAATCTGATTATTTGTGAACAGAGTGATTCTAGCACTGACGCGATTGTGTCAGAAGCCCGCGCATTAGCAAGGGCGAGCGCGGAGTAGTGTCCTGGTTTGATTTTCGGGTTTTTTTCCGGTCCGACAAGAACGATCCACGAAATCACACGAAACCACACAAGAGCTTTCAGCTTCGTGTGTTTTCGTGGATCGTCTCAACGCAATAGCGGCAATACTTCAAAAGTAC
>Ga0209648_10000559_pt1 | contig 28668 bp, 28 predicted proteins | sample GraSoi2013_115cm_FD_185830 | JGI IMG/M metagenome (GOLD analysis project Ga0209648, IMG submission 185830) | Grasslands soil microbial communities from the Angelo Coastal Reserve, California, USA - Sample 9_17_2013_115cm (SPAdes) (version 2) | ecosystem: Environmental > Terrestrial > Soil >...
AGCCCTTCCGCATCTCTGACGTGCTGGCTCTCTTGAGGGATGTTCTGGCAGATGCCCCGGCGGAAGCGCGTTCTATCAACTGATTCTCCAGGCTCTTCCCCGGCAGGTTTTAGGCCCCGTGGATTCGCCCTTTTCAGGAACATTCCGTCCGGGTTCGAGACCAGAACTAATTTTTCTTCTTTAATGGTGTGATGGTCTTCGAGCTGCCGGCGGCATCCACTCCAAAATCCCATACGAAGAGGTTGATTCCACCCGGCAGAATCTCTGCCAGCGCATATTCGCCCGGCGGCAGGGGCTCGCTGACCGTAAAGCGGAATACCGTAGGGGCAACTTCCCACCGTTGGATCGAAATCGTATTGCGCTTTTCCTCTTGTTGTCCGAATAGACTCCTGATTGATTCCAGCTGCCGGCTATTGCCTTTCACGGTGGCTCGCACTAATTCCACTTCGGGCCCTGATTCCCCCGGCCGGCTGCTTTTCACGATGGGCGTCGTCCGGTCCGGGTCCGGAGGGGCTTCGCGCAGATAGAACTCCGTTTGCCCGTTTGTCGCCCGGATACTGGCCCTCGCACCGGGGATTAGAACGTTTCGTTTGCCGGGAACAATCGGAACCGGTGAAAGCACCTGTTTCAGATATTGCTTCTTGTCCGTCTTGATCTGCGAGCCGACTTGTTCCAGGGGCCTCACGGATTTTCCGTCGATGAGAAACATGCCTTCTCCCGGCGGCAGGAAGACTCCCGGCGCCACTTGGAGACTTGCGTCCACGTCCATTACTGTCTCAATTCGCTGGGCTTGTTCCTGCGCGTAGAGCTTCTTGGCGAGTGCATCTTCCTCGGCCTGTGCCTCTGCTGCCGCTCTTGCCGTTGCGTCCCAATCCACGATTGCAGCCGGAATCTCTTCCCATTCGCCCCGCTCCGCGCTTAAGTAGCGCACCCGCTCCCCGTTCCTCTGATAGTCCCGAACCAACTGAAAGTTTCCGTCCTTCAAGACAAGCTTCTTGCCTCGCGGCAAAGCAGGGACTCCCGCCTGGGTGTCCTTGCTCGAGGCTTGCTTCCCTGTAGGCGAGGACTGCGGCTCTTGCCCGGTCTGCCCACCGTTCGCCGAACGAACATAGGTCCAGTTTGTCAGCAAAACGCAACACGCCACCGCGACTGTTCTGGTTGAAACCATCTGCTTTCGCTATAAGGTGCGATGCACGGGAACTGGTTCGGTTTGCCCCTGCCGCGAGCATACCCCCGGGCACTGCGGACCCGCAACCTGCCGTTTGGAGGCCCCAAAACAAAAATGGCTCCCCGACCACGCCAGGGAGCCTTGCAGGAGTCAATTTAATTCTAATCTTTTAGTGCGTGCACTTCGGAAACAGCGTCACCAGAACCATCAAATCCGAAAGTGTAAACAGCCACTGATCGGCGCTGATGCCGGCCGCTTCCGCTGCCCGCGCGATGAATCCCAAGTGTCGGCTCTTCGCAAAATTGTGCACATGCTCGACACAAATCCCCGTCAAGCTGGCGACTTCCGAATCGGTGAAAATCTTTTGGCTCGACTTCACGGTAACCATGGCCCGGCTCCTTGCTCCGCCCCAAACTGCTCCACACCTACTTAGATGCTGGTAGCATCGTACGCGCTGCATATAATCCTGAGCAATAGTCGTTCCGTTCTGACAGGCAAAAACTATTCGTCTAGTACTTTCGCCCCAAAACCAAGCAAATTCGGCCTTTTTCCACACTTTTTGACAGATTGGAGAACTGGTACGAAGGCAAAGCAAAGGACGGCAAAGCGGAAAAAATGTTCTACTTCTGCAATCTTGTTACTGTTTTTGGTAGGCAATCGGCAATCTCTCGCAGCTGCTTCGTGTGCCGTATCTCGTGTGAGGCAATCAGTTGGAACCACTCATACGAGTTCAAGCTTCCCAGAAACGGATGCGGCATCCGGTATTTACTCAGATCGCGCCCCATGATTTCCTCGATAAACGCTAGGGTTCTTTCTCTAACTTGCTGCAGTTCCGCCAGCATTTCTTCTTTTTCTCGGACAATTCCAGGGTCGAGCGGGATCGGCGTCTTCAGGCGAATCAGCCGTGATTCGGCAACCGCCATCGGGAGATGGAATCGCTTGAAAAATGGCACTTCCTTTGGAGGCTTTCTCAAGACTTTGTCTGTTCTACTGATGATTAGCCGTTCGATCATGATCAGGTGACCGGTCAACTCACCGGCTGACCAGCAGTCTTTTCCAGGGCGTAACTTCCATTGGTCTGCAGGGACTGCATCCGCCGCAAGCAAAAGCTCGCTCTGCGCACGAGCCAGATTTTCGATGATGGTTCCAAGTGACGGCACGGTTTATCCGCACACGCGCAAAAGAATCAGACTGCAGCTCCTCCGGCCTGCTCGAAGGCATGCGCCAGTTGAAGGACGCGCGCTTCTCCAAAAGCCGGACCAAAGATTTGCAGCCCCACCGGTAGCTTGCCGTCGATCTTGCCGCAAGGCACCGAGATCCCCGGGACTCCCGCCAGCGACCCCGTAACTGTATATATATCAGCAAGATACATCTGCAGCGGATCGTCGGTGCGCTCCCCTAGCTTAAACGGTGGAACCGGCGAAGTCGGCGTTAAAATCGCATCCACCTTGGTAAACGCGTCGCGGAAATCCTGGGCAATCAGCGCGCGTACCTTCTGCCCCTTCAAATAATAGGCGTCGTAATAGCCCGCCGAAAGCACGTATGTCCCAAGCACGATCCGGCGCTTTACCTCCGCGCCAAATCCCGCACCGCGCGTCTTTCGATACATCGCCAGCAAGGAATCATCATTCACGCGCAATCCGTAACGGACGCCGTCGTACCTTGCCAGGTTGGAACTCGCTTCCGCCGTCGCAATAATGTAATAAGCCGCGATGGCGTAGTCCGTGTGCGGCATGCGAATGTCAACCAGTTGACATCCCAGCTTCTTGAAAACTTCGATGCCCGCTTCAATCTTTTTCCGCACTTCCGCATCCATGCCTTCGCCGAAATACTCTTTTGGGATGCCCAGCCGCAGGCCCTTGACCGGTTTTCCAAGTTCTGCTCGGTAATCGGGAACCGGCGCCGTCGTCGAAGTCGAATCCTGCGGATCGCGTCCGGCAATGACTTGTAGAATCGCCGCGACATCTTTCACATTGGTCGCGAATGGTCCGATTCGGTCCAGCGAAGACGCAAACGCAATCAGTCCGTACCGCGAAACGCGCCCATAGCTCCCCATCATTGCGGGGACTCCGCAAAACGAGCCCGGCTGCCGGATGGAGCCGCCCGTGTCCGTGCCCAGCGCCGCCACCGCCAGTCCCGCCGCAACCACTGCTGCCGAGCCTCCACTCGATCCTCCTGGCACGCGGTCCGGCGACAGAGGATTCTTTACTGGCCCATACGCCGAGTTTTCATTCGAGCTTCCCATGGCGAACTCGTCGCAGTTGGTTTTTCCCAGAATGACCGCGCCCGCCGCTTCCAATCGCTCGACCGCCGTCGCATCGTAAGGAGGGAAGTAGTTGTGCAATATCTTCGAACCACAGGTTGTCTTAATGCCGCGCGTGCTGATGACGTCCTTGATGGCCACCGGCACTCCCGCCAAGGGCGGCAGCGGTTTTCCTTCCGCCACTAACGCGTCGATCCTGTCGGTTTGCCTCCGCGCCCGCTCTGGTGACAACGTCAGGTAAGCGTTCAACTCCGGATTCTTCGCCTCGATGCGCGCATAAAAATCCGCCGCCAGTTCACGCGCCGAAATCTTTTTCGCCGCCAGCCCCTCTCTCACCCCATCAATCGTCCAATTCGTCGCCATCCTGATTCTTCTCTTGTGGGACAGGCATTCTTGCCTGTCCGCCCGACTGGAACTCCAAAACCACAAACGACAGACAGGAATGTCTGTCCTACTACCTTTCAATCATCTTCGGTACCCTGAAATAGGGCGCCTCCGGGTCCGGCGCATGCTTCAAAACGTCCTCAGCCACTGCGCACGGCACAATCAGGTCCTCCCGCAAAGTGGCATCTGCCTCCTGGTCGGTCGTCAAAACCTGTGCCATGGGCTCGACCTTGGTGGTGTCCAGCTCGTTCAGCTTGCCGATATATTCCAGAATTTCGTCAATCTGCGCGCGGTAAGTCTCCAGTTCGCCCTCGCTCAAGTCGAGATAAGCCAGCTCCGCCACCCGCAGCACATCTTCCCGGCTGATTTTCACGGTACCCTCAGGCTGCTCCAGAATGCAGCAAACGCTGGCGTAATTTTAGCACAGGGTTGGAAGCGGTCAGCCCAGTGGTCGGCTGCGTCCCAGGGGGAACTTGCTCTTTTTGTCGCAGGCATCTACGCTGGAATCTTTCTGGGAGGTACTCGCCATGTCCCCTACTAATCACACCGCTAATGAGGCCGCCGCGGATGGCGTCACCCGCCGCGAATTCCTCGGCGCCATGCTGACCACTTCTCTTCTCGCCGGTGTCACCGGCCCGGACCTCTGGGCTGCCGGCGATGAAAACCGTATTCCCTATCGCAAGCTCGGCCGTACCGGCGAACGCGTCTCCCTGGTGGGCCTTGGCGGCTATCACCTCGGCATGCAATCCGACGAACAGGAGAGCATCAAGATCATTCGCGCCGCTCTCGACGGCGGCGTCAATTTCCTTGACAACTGCTGGGACTACAACGGCGGGAATAGTGAAATCCGCATGGGCAAAGCCCTCCGCGATGGCTACCGCCAGAAAGCTTTCCTGATGACAAAGATCGACGGCCAGACCAGGAAGGCCGCCGCCGCGCAAATCGAGGAATCACTCCACCGCCTCCAGACCGACCACATCGATCTTCTCCAATTCCACGAAGTCATTCGCATGACCGACCCGGAGCGAATCTTCGCTCCCGGCGGCGGCATGGAAGCCGCCCTCGAAGCGAAAAAAGCCGGCAAGGTCGGCTACATCGGTTTCACCGGTCACAAGAATCCCGCCATTCACCTGCACATGCTCGAAACCGCCGCCACTCACCAATTTCATTTCGACGCCGTCCAGATGCCCCTCAATGCCATGGACGCTCACTACGAAAGCTTTGGGCAAAAAGTCCTTCCCGTCCTGGTGAAAAATGAAATCGGCGTCCTCGGCATGAAGCCCATGGGCGCAGGTCTGCTTCTCCGCAGCAATACGCTTTCCCCCGTCGAGTGCCTGCACTTCGCGATGAATCTGCCCACCAGCGTCGTCATCACCGGCTGCGAATCTCTATCCAACGTCCAGCAGGCTCTTGACGCCGCGCGCAGTTTCAAGCCCCTCAGCTCCGCCGAAACTGCCGCCCTGCTCACCAGAACCGAGCAAGCCGCCCGCAACGGCCGATTCGAAGGCTACAAGACCACTAACAACTTCGACGGCACCATCCACAATCCCCAGTGGCTAGGTTAACGCGAATTGTTAAGGCGCAACGCGGCAGGAATTTTCAAACTTAAGCGGAAACGGAGACCGTCTTGCGAGGATACTTCTTCTGAATGTAGTTATCGACGAGCGCCTGAAACGCCACCGCCAGCTCGTCGTACGTGCCTTCCAGCGTGACATCTTTCTGCCCATCAATATAAACAGGGCACCGCGGCGCCTCCCCCGTCCCGGGAAGGCTAATACCGATATTCGCCGCCTTCGATTCGCCCGGTCCATTCACGATGCAGCCCATCACCGCCAGCGTCATGTTCTCGACGCCTTCATATTGCGTCTTCCAAATCGGCATGCTGTCCCGAATATAGCCTTGGATCGCCTCGGCCAATTCCTGAAACGTGGTGCTCGTGGTGCGGCCGCAGCCGGGGCACGCCGTCACGCTGGGCGAAAACGAACGCAGCCCCAGCGCCTGCAAGAGTTCGCAAGCGGCATAAACTTCTTCACGTCGATCACCGCCCGGTTTAGGCGTGAGCGAAATCCGAATCGTATCCCCAATGCCTTCGTAGAGCAGCACACCCAGCGATGCCGCCGACCAAATCTGCCCCTTCATGCCCATTCCAGCTTCCGTCAGTCCCAGGTGCAGCGGCTGCTCGGTCTTCGCGGAAAGGTCGCGGTACACGGTAATCAGGTCCCGCGGCCGCGAAGTTTTGCACGAAATAATAATCTGGTCGTGCCGCAGCCCGGACTCCAGCGCCAGTTCCGTCGATTCCAGCGCCGAAAGCACCATGCAATCATTAATAATCTCTTCGGACTCCTTGCCAAGATTCCTGTCCGTGTTCTCCTGCATCTTGCGCATCACCAGCTCTTGATTCAGCGAGCCGCCATTCACGCCGATGCGCACGGCCTTGCCATTGTCCCGCGCGATCTTGCAGATGGTGGAGAACTGCTCGTCGCGCCGCTGCCCCGCGCCCACGTTTCCCGGATTGATACGGTATTTATCAAGCGCCTTCGCGCATTCAGGATACTTCGTCAGTAGTACGTGCCCGTTGTAATGAAAATCTCCGATGATCGGCGCGCTGCAACCGCTATCGAGCATTCGCTTCTTGATCTCCGGCACCGCCGCCGCCGCTTCCGGCACGTTCACTGTCCAACGCACAATCTCCGAGCCCGCCTCGGCCAGCTCCAAAGTCTGCTTCAATGTCGTTTCGATGTCGGCCGTGTCCGTGTTGGTCATGGACTGCACGACGATCGGCGCGCCCCCACCCACGCGCACGTGTCCCACCTTCACGCCATAAGTCTTCCGGCGCGGATGGCGGCTCGCCGTAGCGTCGAATCCTTCAATCTGTGTAAGCATTCCTTCCAATTCTAACGTGATTTGCCCCTCCCAGGAAATCGCGTGTGCCACCTGTAGACGAATAATCTTCCTCAAACCACCTACTTGCTGGCTCAAGGTGTTATGCGCAGGTTACTCACTCCGCAGAGCACGGGCCGGATCGGTCCGCGTGGCGCGCCAGGCGGGCAAGAAACATGCTGCAACCGACGCAAGGGTCATCACCGCAAATGCCGACCCGAACGCCAGCGGGTCGCGTGGGCTAACTTTGTACAGCAGGTTCCCAAGCAGTCGCGTCAATCCGAGTGCCACTGCCGCGCCAAGCAGCACGCCCCCGCCTGTCAACGCCAAACCACGCGACAGCACCAGCCGCAGCAAATTGGACGCGCCCGCCCCGAGCGCCATGCGCAGCCCCAGCTCGCGCGTGCTCTGCGACACCGCGTACGACATCACCCCGTACAATCCGATGACAGCGAGCAGCAGCGCCAGTCCACCTAAGACGCCGACCAAAGTTACGGCTACCATTTGCGGAGAGGTCGAGCGATCGAGTTGCTCTTGCAGCGTGATCACCTCAAAGAGGGCAAGATTCCCGTCGAGAGCGTGCACCTCGCGCGTCAGCGCCTTCGTCATAGCCTCCGGGCTCAGCGGGGTACGGATATACAAGCCCGCCCCGCGTGAGAAATTCTGGCGCAGAGGCACATAGAAAAAGGGCTTCGACGTTTCGCGAACGCTCTGGTACTTGGAATCCTTCGCAACACCGACCACTTGCATCCATCGGCCCTTGACCTGAACCCGCTCGCCAATCGGATTCTTGCCGCGCCAATACCTCGCGGCCATGGTTTCATTCACGACGGCCACCAGAGCGGTCTTTTCGTCGTCCGTGCGGACGAATTCACGGCCGGACACCAAGGGAATACCCATGGTCGTGAAATAGGTCGGTCCCACTTCGTTATATTCCACGATGGGCTGTTCCTCAGGCGGCGGTTGATAGCCGTCCACGGCAATCTTCGTCGAAGAAAAGCTCCCGTAGCTCAGCGGCGTCATTCGCCCAAAGGCTGCAGACTCCACGCCGGGCAGCGCCTTCACGCGCCGCAGCAGTTCGTCCTGAAAAGCCTGAGCGCGCGGCGCATCATATCCCGCAGCCGTCAAATTGACGCCCGTGTCCAATACATTACGCGTCGAAAAACCCGGGCTGGTATTTCGAATTTTCTGAAGACTCTGCAGCAGCAGCCCTGCTCCGACCAGCAGAACGAAACTCAGTGACACCTGAACGACCACCAGGCTAGAGCGGATCCATGCTCTTCCACCACCCCCAACCACCCCCGCGGAATCGGACTTCAGCGCCCCCGCGAGATCGATCTTGCCGGTCTGCATTGCCGGAACCAGCCCGAGCAGAAGCGTCGCGAGTAGGCAAACCCCAGCGCTCAGCGCCAGCACACGCCAATCGATTTCCCCTGGCAGATGCATCGCCACCCCTCCCCGTGCGGGAAAGAGCAGCACGAGCGCATGGCGGCACCAGTGCGCAACCAAAAGTCCGCCAGCTGCGCCAAAAGCCGACAGGATCAGTCCCTCCGTGAGGAGCTGCTTCAGCAACCGCCCGCGACCCGCGCCGATGGCGAGCCGCACGGTCATCTCATGACGTCGCGCGAAGGACCTGACCAGCAGCAAATTGCCGACGTTCGCGCACGCAATGAGCAGCACAAAAACCACCACTGCAAGCATGATTTCGAGCGTAGGAAGCAATGTATTCGCGTTGTTGAAGGGCGTTTGCCACAATGGCCAAAGCTTGATGCCCCGTCCACGGTTGGTTGCTGGATAGTCGGTTTCCAATCGCTTTGCTACCGCCGAAATCTCTTGCTGCGCCTGCGCGAGAGTCACTCCGGGCTTGAGCCGCACGTAAGCTTCAATCCAGCGTGCGCCGCGATCCTCGAGTTTGTAGCCGCCCGCTTCAAATGTTTCTTCCATTGAGGCTGGGACCCAGAACTGCATCGCCCAGCCGACGAACGTTCCATAAAAGCCTTCCGGCATGACGCCAACAATGGTGTGCAGCACATTATTGAGCCGCTGGGTTTTGCCGATGATTTGCGGATCACCCTTGAATCGTCCTTTCCACAACTGGTAGCTGATCACCGTCACGGGATGCGCGTTCCTCCCCACGTCTTCGCCCGGTTCGAATCCACGGCCTAGAATGGGATGGACACCGATGGCATCAAAATAATTCGCCGATACGATGCTTCCGGTGGTGACCTCGGCGCGATCGCCGACGCTGAGGGTGGTCCCCATGATTTTGGTCACGATAAATGAGTCAATCAGCCTGCAACTTCTCTGCAAATCGAGGATATCCGGCCAGGAAGTGCCGGTCGGGCCGGATTCGCCGCGCGCCGTTCCGGTAATAGCGAGTAGCTGTTCCTGGTGGGCTACAGCCGGGTAGGGACGGAATAAAATCCCTTCGACCCAACTGAAGACCGCAGCATTGGCGCCGATGCCCAGGGTTAGACAAAGGATCGCCAGGACAGAAAATCCCGGACTGCGCCGGAGCATGCGCAAGCCAAAGCGCAGATCTTGCACCGTCGTTTCGATCATGGGCAGTCCTCGCTGGTGGCGGTAATTTTCTTTGGTTTGCTCGACGCCTCCGAAGTTGCGAAGTGCCTCGCGTCGCGCATCCTCAGCGCTCATCCCTTTGCCCATGTTCATCTCGACAGCCATCTCCAGGTGCGAACGCAGTTCTTCGTCTAGGTCGTCTTCCAGACGGCGCCGCCGAAACAGTGCCGCGAGCCGTTGCATAACCGTACGGAAAAATTCGCGCATAAGCTAACTCGTCCTCAACACTCGGTTGATCATCGCGGACATGCGTCCCCAACTCTCCGCTTCCTCCTCAAGCTGCTTTCGTCCAGCTCTCGTCAGGGAGTAGTACTTCGCCTTGCGGTTATTCTCGGAAACGCCCCACTTGGATGCGACCCACCCGCGTTGCTCCAGCCGCAGCAGCGCGGGATAGAGCGTTCCTTGGTTCAGTTGCAGCAAGTCTTCGGATACCTGCTGGATGCGCAAAGCAATCCCGAAGCCGTGCATCGGTCCCATGGAGTCGAGCGTCTTCAGCACCAGCAAATCGAGCGTTCCTTGTAGGACTTCGGATTTGGGAGCAGCCATATATTCCTTTAGACGGCCAACAGGAGAAATTGGAAGCCTAGCACATTCCTTTTGGCCGTCAACAGGTATTTCGGGGCCGCCTTCCATGGCCGGGCCGGACGCCGTTCCGCGAGTGGAATAAAACGAATGCGGAATCGGTCTGGCATTGTGGGCAAGGGTGTTTCTAATGAGCACGCAAATGGTTCCCATGCATTCGCCGAAAGAGCACGGAAGTCCAAAATTCGTTCCAGCAGTTCCCGCGCGTTACATCCGTTTTGGCAGGTTTCATCTGGACGTGAAAAAAGAGGATCTCCTCAAGGACGGCTCGCGAGTTAAGCTGCAGGGCAAAGTTTATCAGGTGCTCGCCGCTTTGCTTCAAAAGCCCGGAGAGGTCGTGACCCGGGAAGAGCTGCGCATGCGGCTCTGGCCGTCCGGCACTTTCGTCAACTATGATTCCAACATGAACACCACAGTGAACAAGCTGCGGCAGGTGCTCGGCGATTCGTCCGACCAGCCTGCGTTCGTGGAGACGATTCCGCGCAAGGGTTACAGCTTTGTTGCCAAAGTGGAGTACCTTGATCGGCCTCTTGCGCCCCAGTCTTCACAGTCCTCGGAACTCGCGTCCGTCACCGCGGCCGCTGAGCATGCGAAGGCCAAAGCGTCATTCCTCCGGACCACGATCCTTTCCAAATGGTTTACCGCTAGCATCGTCACTCTGGTAATCGTCAGCATGTTGTTCGGCGCGGCGCTGGTGTTGTACGCGCACCGTTGACCCTGGCTCGCATTGATCCTGTTTGCCACTCCTGGCTGTGACCTGTCATTCTGAGCGGAGCGAGGAATCTGCTTTTTCCTCCGGCCGCTCAATAAGCTGGGAACTCATTGCAACTATAGGCTGCCGCGGAGGCCCAGCGCGTCAGCGTGTTCGCGCAAAGCGGCGATGCAGAAGGCGATGTGCTCTTCCAGCGGCACGCCAAGTTCTTCGGCGCCTTTGCGCATGTCCTCGCGCGAGACGCCCTTGGCGAAGAGTTTGTCTTTCATGCGGCGCTTCACCGAGTCCACTTCCAGATCCAAAATACTTTTTGACGGGCGCACGTACGCGCAAGCTGTCAGGAAGCCGGCCAGTTCGTCGCACGCAAAGAGCGTGTGCTCCAGCGCCATTTGCCGCGGTACGCCGCAATAGTCCGCGTGGGTAATAATCGCGCGGACGATCTCTTCGGAGTAGCCTTGCACACGCAAGATTTTCGCGCCTTCGGAAGGATGCCCTTGGTCGGGCGAGTGCTCCTGATTGGGCCAGCGCTCGTAATCGAAATCGTGCAGCAGCGCGGCCAGCCCCCAGGTCTCTTCGTCAGGTGCGACCGCAAAGCGGTCAACGTCCGCCCGGAATTTGCGCGCATAGGCGCGCACACACGCCTCCACCGCCAGCATGTGCTTGCGCAAGCTCTCCGAGGCGGTGTACTCGCACAGCAGTTTCCAGGCGTCCTCGCGTGTCGGCATGCGTTTCTCCCCCAAATGGAGCGGATAGTGTAGCGCAAGAGAATCGTCTGACGTCTGAACGTCGAAGGGCGGAAGGTCGAAGGTAGAAAGGCGAGGCCCCACCCCTGTTTTTTTGTAAGTGTTGCATCTGAAAGACTTAGACGATGCCGTAAGTCTTTTGTTTGCAACACTTGCGGGGGATGCATAAGTGTTGCAGTTAAAGGACTTATGGGGATGCGGGACGTCTGCAAATCGGAACGTCCGGAGGTCGGAACGTCGGGAATACACCGTCCCCCCACCGTTTTTGTAAAAGATTGTAGCGTATAGGTTTAGGGGGTGGGGGTCGGCAAAAGAATTGAGAGGAAAGGACTTAGGGGATAGGCGGCAGGGAATAGGAGTTAGGCCAAGGAAAAAGGCAAGCGGTTGGCGAAGATTTGATTCGAGATACACAAAGCAGAGTAGCACAAGGTAGTAGAGCTGTTAATATATATTTCTGATATCATTCGAATGGAACGGTAAAGTGTTGAAACGATTGCAGATTGAAACAGGGAAGGGCAGGAATCAGAGCGCGGGAACTTGCCTGCTGTACGCTAATGGCGTAGGGTGAGTGGTGAGAGGAAACGGTAATGGCGAAGAGGAAGATTTTCGACGAGTTGATGGAAGGCGTAGCAGCGATGAAGAAGCATCGCGAAGGAAAGCTGACGCTACGGAGCTACAAGGAAGAAGTGACGCCGCTTCCGGCAGTGGATTCCGAGTTCATCCGCGAGACGCGGAAGAGGATGCGGTGTTCGCGAGCGGTGTTTGCGCGCAAGCTGCGGATCAACGAAAGGACGCTGGAGAAATGGGAGCAGGGCAGGGCCAAGCCGAATCCTCAGGCGGCAGCGCTGGTTCTGCTGGTGCGCCGGTATCCTGACACGCTCGAGCGGCTGGAAGGGTGGCGGTTTGTCGATGCAATGGAAATACGAGGAACACTTGGAAATCGGAAAATGGAAACTAGAAAATTGCGAAGAGGAAGTCTCTTGAGTGGGCCACCCGGCAACTTTAGGGGGCAGTCCTCATGCCTTTGGCTGGGCGGGACGTTGCGTGGAGAAACTTGAACGCATGTCCAGAGATGTTGGTGCAGTCTCCCGTGAATATTGGCCTACCGGCGGAACTGATACAACAACTGTTCCGAATCGCCTCGGGCAGATCAGCGCCGACGAAGAGCCTAAAGTGTATTCCTCGCGTCAGGGCTCCATAGCTCTTGATTTGGCTTCCCGTGACTTCACAAGGAGAATAGAAATTGTTTTGGGAATAAAAGTCCGTGCAGACGGTCACGATTAAAGCCAGTTCCGACGGAAATCCCGTCTCGCCCCTCAAATACCGTCGCACCGGTTCCTCATATTTTCCAAGACTGTGGTGGATTGTGCTGCCGTCGTGCGCGCGCCAGGCGTGAACAGAGGCCTTCCAGAACAAGCCAAGTGCGAAGTGTGCCAGCTTATCTGTGCCGACCCCCACCGAGTCGCCAGAAAACTTCTCGACGCCGAGGCCTGAGTAAAGCGGCATTGCAATTTTCAGTTTGTTGAGAAGCGGGAAGTTCTTTCCGTCGTGAACCTGCGACAGCGAGTATTTCTCACCATTCCTATTAAGGCAGTCTTCGCAGGCTAGGCAGAGTAAATCATTTTGAATCTGTTTGTCCGTCGGCGTTGTGGTTTTGCCCGTCAGTACAACGAGGCGAGAGTTCTTCTTCCCGATTTCACGGGTCATCGAATACAGTGCTGCAGGCATTAGATGGCTGCGTACAATCGGGGAGGACTTAGGATCCATACAAAGGGGGCAAATAACCACGCGGCGAGTGTCCTGGTTTGTCTTGGCGGTTCGCGCTGCGAGAAGCTGGGTCAGAAAACCATGGACCGTAGCGGTGCGGCTTCCTTTTCTATTTGGATACGTGTCCCCGACTGAGTCGGCACCGGTTACGTGTAAAGCCGGAACTTCGGCGCCGAACCAGCACGCAGAGCGTCTATTGGTTCCGAGGACTTTTCTTACTTCATAGCGTTTGTAGATGGCGGGCAGCGCCACACGGGCGTAGGACTCAAAGCGTTCCTTCTCGGTCAAAGCCGTGGTGTCCGCGAACTCGACGTCATAACCCTCCGCTTCAAGTTGCCTCAGGAGCGTCGGCACAGCCTGGATACCCTGATTACAGTTGTGGCTGAAGGGCTTCCGCGTAACATCTGACGAATAGAAATAGGTCAGCTTCATGTTTAGGTACCCTACCATGATACCTACCCGGTGTACAGGGGGTCATTGGACTTGTGCGCCGCTCTCTTCAAGATTGAAACCTAGGGTCAAAGGCTCAGGCGTCGGGCGTAATGTATTCGAACACTGTGCGGGCCATTGTGAGCGCAAACCGAGCATCCTGGCGCGAGACAACCGGCTGACTATTGGGATCTGGCTGGTTGGCCTGTTCATGGGGGCCCAAATGCAGGAACTTATACATTCCCGTGAGCGCATCGCGCGCCTTCTCTTTCTTGTCGGGGTGAGAGGACGCGAACAAGGATTCGAAGCAGTCCCTCACACGCCGTTCAAATCCAAGGCTATTGGCCAGTGCCTCGAAGGAGAGGCGGAGGGTCGTCAGCACCTGTTTGTATTGGCCATTCGCGAATAGCTTTTCGGCCTCGTCAACTCTCGTGTATGACGCGCGGAAGTTTTCACCTGCAGTTCCTTTGGGGAATTGAATCTCCACGACTTTTATGTTGGAAAGGTTCCAGACGGAGACGACTTTCTCGGCCCAATGTGACTTGGGCACCTGGACTTCAAGGTATCCAGAGGAACGCGTGACCTCAAACCTTTGTTGTGCCGGGTACCAAATAAGGCAACAAAGCGTTATCTGAATATAGGAGTCGTTTCCTGCCCGCGCGTCCTCGAATCGCTTTATTCGGTGGCGGTCAAGTGAGACGACAGCTTCCTGGTGCCTAAAGAACGGAGACGTGTTGGGAACTTCCGCGAGGGGACCGACGTCAAAGTTGGCAAATTCACCCAACGGGCCATTCTGCAGTTTTCCGGCAAGACGCACTAATGTGTATTGCACGTCCCCTTGTTGACCAGCAGGAAGGAGCTGCAATTGGAGTGGCAGATACAGCATCGGCTGGCCCGCCGTGTCTCGTCCCTGCACGCTGTTTGGCTCGATGCGTACCGTCACCACGTTTCGATTGCCAATCTGTAGATAGATCTCGCTCATAGACCGCCCCTAATTCGGATACGTAGGACACAAACAAGGAATTTCTCAGGTAGTATAACGGCGATCGGCGGCACATGCGATTCTATGTTGGGATTACGGACGACGATTGGTTCGCCTACCTCGCGGCGAGCGGCGCCGTAGACGAGGTGAATTTTTGGCGGCCGATGGGCGGCAAGCCGTTTCACGCGCTTCAGCCGGGCGAGCCCTTCCTATTCAAGCTTCACAGCCCCAAAAACTTCATTGTGGGTGGGGGATTCTTCACTCGCTTCACCAGCCTGCCGGTCAGCTTTGCTTGGAGTGCATTTACGACCAAGAATGGAGCGCAAACTGAAAGGGAAATGCGGATAAGGATTGCGCGCTACCGCAGGGTGTCGCCGAGCTCTTTTGAGGACTACGAGATTGGTTGCATCCTTCTTCAGTCTCCCTTCTTTTTTCCCGAAGACGAATGGATTCCAGTTTCCGATTGGCCTCCGAGCATTGTTCAGGGAAAAGGCTATGAGATAGCTGATGAGAGGGGACTATCCATTTGGCAGCAGGTTGAGGATCGTTTGAAATTTTACAAGGGTGCGGAGGTCCTCCCTGCGGAAGTCACGCAAGTGGGTCCGCGCTTTGGCAAGCCGCAGTTTGTGTTGCCCCGACTTGGTCAGGGGTCCTTTCGTGTGCTGGTCACGGACGCTTACAAAAGGCGTTGCGCATTCACGGGCTCGCCCGTTTTGCACGTTTTAGATGCAGCTCATATAAGGCCTTATGCCGACGACGGGCCGCATGTAGTAAACAACGGGATTCTTTTCCGACAGGACGTGCACACGCTCTTCGACCGTGGTTACATAACAGTAACACCCGAATATCGCGTCGAAGTCAGTCGCCGAATCAAAGAAGAGTTTGAAAATGGGCATGAGTATTACTCCGCACATGGAAAGCCGATTTCGCTACCTGACGCAAATGAACTGCGCCCCACGGCTGATTTTCTTAATTGGCATAATCAGAACCGATTTCTTGGCGGATCTCGGTTACCGCTTCGTTAGAAGTTGCGGCGAGCAGCGAATTCAAAACATCCTGAGAGTTCCGTAACTGCATTTCCTCTCTCCCAAGGAAACAACGTTAAGTGAGAAGCTCTGTTTTTTCATCCTGTGGTCCAAATAATTTGAATTGCCTTTTCGACATGGGCGAAGTCTTTGTCGCTGGTGGCGAGGGAGGCTTTGCTCTGGAGGGCGAGGGCGGCGGCAAAACAGTCCGTGTACTGGAGTTTGTGTTCCGCGCGGAGTTCAGCGGCACTATGGGTCAATTCTAGGTCAGCGTCGACGATCTCCAGGGGGAGTTGGGCGATGTCCTCGATGACTTTTCGGGCGACGCCGGGGCCTTTGGTGCGCCACGTGGAGTAGTACACTTCGCCCCAATTCACCACGGACATCAACAATTGGCGTTTGCCTTCGACCCCGAGGCGGATGAGATCCTCGACCTTTTCCGCACCGGGACGGTCTTCGAAAAAGGTCATAAGGGCGCTGGCGTCGAGAATGATCCGTTTCATAGTTCGGGGCGCTTTACAGCTCGCGCTCGCGCTTCCTTTCTTCGAGGAGGGCCTTGAGAGCGGAGGGTTCGCCGCTGAGCGACCCGCGCAGGCTGCGGATGAACTCCGCAGTGAGCGGCTGCAGGACGAGGCGGTTCTCTTGCTCGACAAAGGCCACCTGCGTGCCTTTTTTGATGGAGTACTTGCGGCGTAGCTTGGAAGGGATGACCACCTGGCCTTTGGTGGTGACGGTGGAGACTTCGGTTTTCATGCGGGCTCCAGGGAGCAGGATTGGAGATAAGTATAGCGGGCGCCAGAATGTAAGTCAATAGAAGATATGGCTTACATCTCCAGAACCTCATCCCGGGAAGAAGCCGTCATCGCAGATGTATCGAGCGGTTTCTACGGCAGAGTGGGAAGAACGGGCCTGAAGACCCGCCGTTACGCGAACAAATGAGAAGAACGGCGTGGAGAAGAAAAGTAGATCCCTCGCTACACTCGGGATGACGCAGGCGGGGAGCGACGAAAGAGTGGCCCGCCTCAGAAGGCGGCCCCTACAGAGACGAAAGCGAGGATGCCGGGCTGAAGCCCGGCGCTACGAGACAGAAAGAGCGGGCCTGTGGAAAAGCTGTGGATGGGAAGGCACCACAACTGGTGTGGTGTGAGGCGGAGGAGTATACAAGGACTAGCGGAAACTGAAAAGAGAGAAGAGGACGAAGAAGCAGAACTGCCCGAACGGACAGGCGAACGCCGGGCGTAACACGGCGAAACGCGGAGAGCGCAAATAAAAATAGTTCAAAAATACTCTTGACAGAGTTTGGCGGTCACACGATACTCCCACTGCGCCAGTCACTGCCTTCCCGAACGAACGTTCCAGCGTTCCTCCCTCTATCCGCACGCCGGAAAAACAGTCAGCAAGGAGTGCCGGTGTCCGCACAATTAGAAAAAGAGATGAGTTCGTTAGAAATGGATCGGGAAGTCATCCGCTGTAAGACCTGCGGTCTCGTCCAGTACCGTACGCGCACGGGGAATTGCCGCCGATGCGTGCGCGCCTTACCTCAGCGCTTGGAGTTCCTGATTCCTCCACCGGCGCCTCCGGAGGAAGCAGTCGCTGAACCAGCCGCCGAAAGATTTGTTAACCAGGAGACGGTCGAGAATATCGGCCAGCGCATTCGCCAATTGCGCGAATCGCGCAGCATGACCCAGAGCCAACTGCAGTCACGCTCGAAGGTCTCGCGCTCCTACCTCTCCCGCATCGAAAGCGGGCAGATGACGCCGAGCCTCGGCACGCTGGAGAAGATCTCCGAAGCGCTGAGCGTCGGTTTGAACCGGTTCTTTATCCCGGAATCCGACGGCGAAGCGCTGATGGAAGATCCGTTCATCCAGGGATTGCGGCCGTTCCTGCGGCAATTGGATTGGGAACAGTGGCAGTCGATATTGAAGAGGCTGCAGGCGATCAGTGACCACGTTAGTGCAGGGCCGATCAATCTCCGCCCTATCGGTAATCCGGCGCGGCTGCCGCAGCACGCGTCGGCGAATGGCAACGGCAACGGCCACATCGGCATGAGCCATTCGAATGGGCTTGCGCACTCGCACGCTCATGGCAATCCGCAGGGCTATCCGCTGCGGCGTCCTGGCGGACCTATTTTTCAGCGCCCGCTCGCGCGATAAGCTTTTTTCAAGGCAGAGCACAATCGTGGGACAGACAGAAATGTCTGTCCCACTTTTTTGTTGCAAGTGATTCGATCAAAGATTCGGTTAGTCGCGGATGACGGAGACTTTGGCTTCACGAACTTCCAAGCGCATCAAGCGATGATTGCCATCGAGCAAAAGAAGAATCTCGAGGTCGGACGTAGAGACCTTGAGGCCCTCGAAGGTCTTTCCGTCGGCGCTTGCTGACCCCGTGGATTGCACGGTGATAGTGCCAGGCGTCAATTCCTGGGGAATGAGAACCGGAAAAGTCTGCACGCCACCCTTTGACCAGTCGTAGATGCGCGCGAGGACGGCGTACTGGTGGTAGAGATTGTTGTCCAGAACGGCGATGAGCGGAGAATTGAAAGTAAGATCCTGCTGGAAGGGGCGCGCGCCTTGCATCTCCAGCGTGATACTCGCCACGCCGTTGGCGAAGAGGATGTGAGCGCCGTTGGTTTTTTCCGCCTGGGCGCTCCAGTTATAGCTGATGGGCGCGCCATCGGCTTGCAGCGTGAGTGAGCCGGAGACTTTGCTTGCGGGGCCTTCGGGCGGCTTGATTTCCGCGGTGCCTTTGGCGAGCCAGCCGCCGCCGGACGGCGCAATTTCAAATTCCTCGTGGCCGACGGTCTGACCGCCGAGCTTAATGGTGAACTTGCCCTTGTCCTGAGCAAAGACAACGGCGCCGGACGATGGCGTGGCCTTTTTCTGAGCAACGAGAGACAACGCGGCGCACGCCACGATTCCCAGTGTCAGAGCGATCGAACCTATTCTGAATTTCACAGTGCTTCTTACCCCCGCGTCCATTCTCTCTCACGGCAGCGGTTTCTCAACCACCAGATGCGCGGTGTTTCCACCGGATGCAACAATGCCGCGGCGCAGAATTTCCGCAACCACCTGTGTGGGTTCGCCGGAGCTGTCCACGCGATACTCGGCAAGTAGATAGGAAGGGAGACGCTCCGAGTAGAGCGCGCGGAAGCTGGCTTCGTCGCGGAAAAGCGGGCGGCCGGTCATGGTCATGCATCGCGAGAGCAGAACTTCGATGGGGGAATCCAGCCACAAAACCGGGATGGCGGCAGCGCGCAGAAAATCTGGGCAGCCTGGCTGCGCATAGGTGCCGCCGCCGAGTGCCAGAACAGTGCTTTCTCTCAGCTCCGTGGCGCGGCCGAGCGCGGCGCGAAGCTGATCCGCTTCGATCTGGCGGAAAGCAGGTTCGCCGAGGCGTTCGAAAATTTCAGGAATCGCGAGGCCCGCAGAAGCTTCGATGCGGTCATCGAGATCGACAAAGCGCCAAGCTAATTGCCGCGCCAGGAGTGTGCCGATGGTGGTCTTGCCGGAACCCATAAACCCGGCGAGACACAGCACTGGAACGCGGGGTTGCCCGCGCAAAGGAGGTGTAGTTGTCACGCGATCGCGCGCGAACAGCTAGTCGCGCTTCAGAATGCGAATTGTACCACTGTAGGAGGAGAGTTCGACTTTGGCCAAGCCCTGTCCGACGGTGCCGAAGAGCCCATGAGTGAACTTGGATGCCGCGCGCCTGATGCTGCTGTGCGGATCCGGTTTGAGGTATGCCGCAGCCCGATTGTCGACTGTGCCCACGGCGGTTTGCGCCTTCAGGTCAAAGGAATCGTTGCCCGAGAAGCGAACCTCAACGAGGCCCTTGCCACTCTTCATGGTATAGAGACCGGTGCGTACGAAATCGCCGTCAAAGAGGATATTTCCCGAAGTGGTGAAGAGACTGACGTTGGTAAGCGCCGGTTGGAGAACCTGAGCGCCACCGCTGATGGATTTGAAATCCAATTTGCCGGCGCACTGCGTGCAGACCAGCGAGCCTTCCGTGGTGCGGACAATGATGTAGCCGGAAACTTCCCTAAGGTGAATTTCGCCGGCGACGCTTTCCAGGGTCATGTCGCCCATCACTTGCTCGACGTAAATCAGGCCCGTCTCGGTCTTGAGCTGCAATTCCGTTTCTTCAGGAACAGTGAGCTGCAGATTGGCTGCCAGCTCGGTGGGCTGTGCCGAGGAATCCAGAATATTGGCGGTGACGTCGATGCGGTCGCCGGCCTGCTCCATGTCGAAGCCAATTTTTTCGGAAGTCTGGTCGGCGAGGACGTCAACTTCGGCGTTTTTCCAGGATTTCACTTCGATGCGGCCATTGGCGACGTTGTGAATTACAACCACCGGGCGGCCATTGACCGCAAAATGCTTTTCGAAATGCTGACCGGCGGCTGCCGCCGTAGTCGCAGGCAAACCCGAGCAGAGAAAAGCCGTGGCCCCCAGTACCGGCAGCACGCCGCGCTTCAAGTCTAGTCTCAAAGAATCCAGCCGCAAGATTCCGATGCCCATGTTAGTGGAGACTCCCTTCGCGGTCCATCATCGCGGAAAGTAATTCGGCTTTTTGCTGATAAGCATAGGAGAGATATTCGCGCGCCAGGTCGTCCTGCGGTTCGGCTTTCAAATGGCGCTCGCAGTCAGCAATAAATTCATTCACTTCTTGCAGGTTCTCCCGGAAAGAGCTATCCACCGGAGAAGTGCCGACAACCTGCATGTTTCTAAGATCGATTTCTTGTTCGTCCAGAACTTTGGCAGTTTGAGCGAAAGAAACGGGTCCCGGAGAAGGAGGCACCTGAGTTTCCGTCGGTTGACGCAATTGCAGGAATCCAGCAACGACGATTAACGCGCCCACGGCCGCGGTTGCCAGAGCGCGGCTTGGGAACAAATCACTGAAACCATGCCACCAAGACCAGCGTTCACCGCTGGCAGGAACGACCGGCGTCTTGATGATTCCTTCGAGTTCAAGTTGAGCCCGGAGAGAAGCCCACACCCGCGCGGGCGGTTCGACTTCGGCGGGGAATTCATGTGCGATGGAAACAATGTTCGCGAGGTCCGCGACAAATCCCTGGCAATAGCTGCAAGTGGCCACATGCGCTCGGGCCGCTTCCGGGAGGGGCGCCAGACCTTCCTGTTCTACTGCGAATTCCACATCTTTACACTGCATGACTCTTCACTCCGCCGGAGCTGGCGCTGGATGCCTGCCCGCCGGCTTCTCTCGAATCGTCGCGGCGCAATTCCCTGGTGTTCGCCGTGAAGCCGCTCACACACCCTTGATTGGACCTCATTGTAGCTCAATCATCATGCGCCGTCTGAGTTTTTGCCGCGTGGCGTACTTCCCGTGCCTGCTGGCGGACCTCTTCCTGGAGCAGGTCCCTCAAACGCGTGCGCGCCTTATGCAATTGCGACTTCGAATTTCCCACCGAGCATCCCATGATTTCCGCGATCTCGTTGTGCTCGTATCCCTGGACGTCATGCAATACGAACACCGTCCGGTAACCCGGCGGCAACTTCTCAACCGATCGTTCCAGATTGACCCGGTCGACGGCGCCACTCAAGCGCAGATCCGGTGCGCCGATGTCCTTCCTGGGGCCGCCCGTTTCATCGTCGGGATCCGTCGTTTCTTCGAGCGAGGCCACGGGGAGCGACTTCTTGCGCAGCCGCATCAGCACCACATTGACCGTCATCCGGTGCAACCAGGTCGAGAAGGCCGACTCTCCGCGGAAGGTCCCAATCTTGCGGAAGAGCTGCAGAAAAGCTTCCTGCATCAAGTCTTCCGCGTCGGACGGGTTATTCACCATACGCAGGCACAGAGCGTAGACACGGCGGCTATGCAAGTGATAAAGAAACTCGAAAGCCGCAGCATCTCCGGCCTGGGCCAGACGGATGGCCTCCGCTTCAGTCACCGATTTGGTGGACTGTCGAGAGGTCGACGCATCGGGATCGCTTGGTCGGTTTCGGGCCAACGGTCCAACAGCGGCGCATCCACGTGTTCGGATGCACCGAATGCCTCCTTGAGTTGTCCTGGCAGAAGCCCGCATGTCTAAACAAACACCACCCCGGGGATTTTGTTCCCCCGGTAAGCTTGCCGGATCCCTGCGGGCGAGCAGGCCTGATCATTTTCCCGCGATTGCGGTCATTCGTCCATGACGGATCGCGCGCGGGAGGGAGGGAGCGCCGGCTTCCTGAAGCCGAGATTGCTCGCGAACGGTATTTTGGAAAGCCCCAAGCTGGCTTTCGGGTAAGACAATCAGGAAAGATTTGAACACGACTATGGCTTCTCGCAGGCAGGTATTCAAATCGTAGTGGTCCGAGTCCACCTCAGCCCACATTTTCGGGGCATTCACAGAAGTCCCTTCGGCGAGGTCATCGGCGGCATGACGAAAATCCTTGCCAAGATCCTCGACCATTTCCTCCAGCGTGCCTAGTTTATGGAGGAACTGGAGCCGATGAGATAGCAGCACATGGTTGAGCAGGTTGCTCATGCGAGCCGAGCGCTGGCCCCGTTGTCCTTGAAAATTGGCGGGATCCAGCGGCACGGCGTTAGGAATGGTTCCATAGTGCTTGGCATGTTCGTACAGAGCACTAAGCAGCCCGCCCAGCGCCTGAGTGAGCAGTCTACAAAGGCCCGAAGTAATCCCCACAGCTTGCTGGGACTTCTCGGGTTGGCCCATTTGCTCCAACTCGATAGCCTCGTCAAGCGAAACGCTTAACATCACATAACTGGATTCGAGTTGGTGGACCTGGTTGCGAAAAACTTGTGCTTTTGCTTCTGGCAGCCACGCGCGCCAGTCGTCTTTGACAGACTTTCCGCGGGTGAGGGGGCGGATAGAGTCTTTCACAGGAGCTCTCCGTCGGGACAGGGTTGGGAGTATAACAAAAAGCTATTTACAAGCCATAATATTCTTAATGTGCGCCGTTGAGTTGTCAGGAATGCTTACAAGCCAATCTGAGAACGAGCAATTTGAGAATCTGTCCTGGGTTCGCGCGCTCCCCTCAGCCTAGCGAGGCAGCGGCGTGTTCCTTGCTCAAGGATGAGGCGCGCCGTTATACTCAAATTCCATCATTTCCGAAAGGATTTTCCCTTTGCAATTTGAGCCGCGCGACCAGTTTGAACAGCGCCACAAGAAGCTCGAACAGATCCAGGCGCTGGGACATGATCCTTATCCTCGTGAATTTCGCTGGACGGATACGCCGGCTGGACTGGTAGAGAAGTACGCAGGCACGAGTGGGCCGGAGCTGGAGGCGAACAAGCGCGAAGTGCAGACTGCCGGGCGCATGGTCTCGTATCGCTTGATGGGCAAGGCGGGGTTCGCCCATTTGCAAGGATCGGGAAAGAAAATCCAGATTTATGTAAGGAAGGATGTTGTCGGGGAGCAGGGATTTCAATTGTTTCACTTGTTGGACCTAGGCGATTCGATTGGCGTGCGCGGGCACCTGTTTCGAACCAAGACCAATGAGCTTTCCATCTGGGTCGACGAGATTTTCTTTCTCTCGAAGGCGCTGCTGCCGCTGCCCGAGAAATGGCACGGTTTGACGGACGTGGAGCTGCGCTACCGGCAACGGTATCTCGACCTGATCGCCAATGAAAAATCCCGCCAGGTGTTCGAGACGCGTGCTCGGATTGTCCAGGAACTGCGAAAGTTCTTTGACGCCAGAGGCTACATCGAAGTCGAAACGCCGATGATGCATCCCATCGCCGGGGGCGCCGCCGCACGGCCGTTCAGGACACACCACAATACCTTGGACATTGATCTGTATTTGCGCATTGCGCCGGAGCTTTATCTGAAGAGGTTGACGGTCGGAGGATTCGACCGTGTCTACGAGATCAATCGAAACTTCCGCAACGAAGGCATTTCCACCCAGCACAATCCGGAATTCACGATGCTGGAGTTCTACGAAGCATACAGCAACTATCGCGATTTGATGGACATGAACGAGCAACTTTTCGCGCTGCTGGCCAAGAAAATCACCGGCTCAACCACGGTGAAGTATGGCGAGACGGAGCTCGATTTTTCGAAAATGCAGCGGCTCTCGATGCGGGAGGCCATCGTCAAGTATTGGCCTGCGAACTTGGGAGTCGCACCGAGTGTCAAAGAACTCGGCCAGCCAGGAATACCGCGTGCCCTCGGCGAAAGGCATTATCCGGGCAAGGAGAAAATGAGCGATGGGGAGTGGACGGGATTGTTATTTGAAATGCTAGCCGAAGATAAGCTTGTCCAGCCCACGATCCTTTACGAATTTCCTACTGAAATCTCGCCACTCTCGAAGCAGAAGCCGGACGACCCCTCGGTGACAGAGCGATTCGAGATTTACGTTGCGGGAATGGAAGTGGCCAACGGCTTCTCCGAGTTGAACGACCCTGCCGAGCAGGAACGGCGCTTTCTGGCGCAGATGGCGCAGGGTGGAGAAGACGTCCCCAAGCAGCTCGACGTGGATTACATTCGCGCACTGTGCCATGGCATGCCTCCAACTGCCGGCGAGGGGATCGGCATCGACCGCCTGACTATGCTGCTGACGGACTCGCCTTCGATACGCGACGTCATCCTTTTTCCGCTGCTGCGGCCGGAAGGTGGAGGCGAATCATCTTCCGAAGGACACGGCGCGTAACGTATTCTTCCAACCAGCATGCGATTCGAATGGTTCGTAGCCCAGCGGTACCTGCGGTCGCCGTACCGGCCGGCGGTGCTGCGACTGGTCACACTGTTTTCCATGATCGGAGTCGCCGCAGGAGTGGCGACGCTGGTGATCGCCCTCTCCATGAACACCGGCTTCCGTGAGACCCTCCAAGATCGCTTGCTCGGCGTGACTGCTCACGTCTCCTTAATGCGCCCCGGCACCAGCGGAATCAAGAATTACGAAGAGATGGCCAGTAAGCTAGCGGCAGCAACTGGCGTGCGTTCTGTCACACCTGCCGTTTACCAGACTGTGCTGCTTTCTTTCGCTGGGCAGGCGCGCGGCGTGGTCACTAAAGGCATCGATCCGGAGCGGGAGCGAAACACCGACGAAGCATTGCAGCGCATCATCGCCGGAAGACTGGATTTTTCCCCGGACGCGGACGGCATTGACGCGCTGCTTATTGGCAAACAGATCGCCGAGGAATGGAAGGTCTCTCCTGGCGACTACGTCACGCTCACGAGTCCGCAGGGAAGATTGACTCCCTACGGCTTGATGCCGCGCACGCGGCGGTTTCGTGTTGCGGGAGTTTTCGATTCCGGTTTCTATGACTACGACGAGAACTGGTGTTTCCTGACGCTGGCCGCTGCTCAAGGGCTTTCCGGGGCAGGTGACGTCGTCAACGTCCTCGAGTTCCGCCTGGCTCAGCCGGAACGCGCCGGCGAAATCGCGGAACAAGTCCGGCAAGCCGCCGGACAAGGTTTCTCAACAACAACCTGGATGGAAGAAAATCGCGCGCTGTTTCGTGCGTTGCGCCTGGAGAAGCTCGTCACGGCCATCTTCATCGGTCTGATTACGTTCGTCGCCGGCCTCAACATTCTGGTGGTTCTTTCCATGACGGTTACAGACAAAGCACGCGACATCGCAGTGCTGCGCTCCTTGGGCGCGCGCCGCGAGCAGATTCGAACGATTTTTCTTTGGCAGGGAATCAGCATCGGCACATCGGGCACGCTGATTGGCCTTTTCATCGGATACGCGTTTTCATTCGTAGCGGGGAACTACCATATGATTCCCCTCGACCCGCAGGTGTACGCTGTTTCCTACGTGCCTTTTCATCCCAGCATTTTCGACGGAATGTGGATCACTGCCGTGGCCATGGGGATTTCGATCGCCGCCACGATTTTACCGGCGCGCGCTGCGGTACGGCTCCTGCCGGTGGAAATTCTCCGGTATGAATGAGAAGCAAGAATGGGCTTGCAATAACAATATTCTCAGGCCATTTGGCGCGAGATTTGCTCCTATCCTGAGTTTGAGGCAGGTGGGTGAGACCGTGGCGCATCTCTCAACGCCAGCGGCAGCAATAGCCCACCGCAAGCTGTTGAAAACAGATAGATTATTTGCGTTTCAGATTGACGCAAAATTGCCCTTTTTTCGGCAGGCAAGGGACTAGCCGAAATGGGAAACACTTTGGGTCATGTGAAGTGCTGCGCCTTACGGCACGGGGATTGCACTGGAAGCATCTAACAAAACAGGGAAACGGCGCAGCCGAAGGGAAAGGCGTTGTAGCGGAATGACCCAGCACACGCAAATTGAGGTCGGAGTGGCGGCCGGGGATTCGGGAGACGCCGGGGTTGTTCTGGAATCACGCGGGTTGAAGAAAACTTACGGAAGTGGCGCGAAAAGCATCTCCGTGCTGGCGGATGCCAACTTGATTTTGCGGCAGGGAGAGATGGTTGCCGTCGTCGCGCCATCGGGAGCTGGCAAAAGTACCTTGCTGCACTTGCTCGCCGCGCTAGACACGCCAACGAGCGGTGCAGTATACTTCGCAACGAAAGCCATTGAATCGATTAACGACGCGGCGCTGGCGGAATTTCGGAATCGTGCCATTGGATTTTTGTGGCAACGCCACCAGTTGCTGCCGGACTTTACGGCTGCGGAAAACGTAGCCATGCCGCTGTTGGTGCGCGGCGACAGTTTTGCTTCCGCGCTCAGGATGGCGCGGAAGTGGATCGCGGAGGTGGGCTTGGAACATCGGGCCGATCACCGCGCGGGGGAACTCTCCGGAGGGGAACAGCAGCGCGTCGCGATTGCCCGGGCGCTCGTCACTGAGCCGTCGGTGCTGCTGGCAGATGAACCTACCGGAGATTTGGACGAGCAGAATGCTTGGGTCGTGTTCGAGTTGCTGGAACGGCTGCACCGCACGCACAAGTTGACGTCGTTAATCGCGACGCACAACCTGGCGCTCGCCGCGCGGTGTGACCGGATACTGGCGCTGGAGCATGGCGTTCTGCGGACTCGCGAGGCGGTGGCCTCCGCGAGCGGGGTCCCAGGGGGGGAAGCGAGCTAACGTGTTCGAACGTTATACAGAGAAAGCGCGACGCGTCATATTTTTTGCCAGGTACGAAGCCAGCCAGTATGGCAGCCCGTACATCGAGACGGAGCATCTGCTGCTCGGCTTGATGCGCGAGGATAAAGCGCTGGCCAACCGTTTCCTCCGCCAGCAAGGCTCGATCGAATCGATACGCAAAGAGATCGAAGGCCGCATCACCATCCGCGAGCGCATCTCGACCTCCGTCGAAGTGCCTCTCAGCGCGGAGTGCAAGCGCATCCTTAATATGGCGGCGGAAGAAGCGGAAAGGCTTGGCCACAAGCACGTCGGAACCGAGCATTTGCTTCTTGGCATCCTGCGCGAGGAGAAGTGCTTCGGCGCGGAGATTTTGATGGAGCGCGGTTTGCGTCTTTCCACGCTTCGGGAAGAGTTGGCGCGCACCTCCGGTGAAAAAACAGCGGCGGCCCGGCCCAAGGAAACCTCGCTGCTCGCGGAATTCAGCCGCGACCTCACGCAAGCGGCGTCGGAAGGCTCTCTCGATCCTCTCGTTGGCCGCGAAGGCGAAGTCGAGCGCGTCATTCAGATTCTTTGCCGCCGCACCAAGAACAATCCGGTTTTGATCGGCGAGCCCGGCGTGGGCAAGACCGCCATCGTCGAGGGCCTGGCGCAGCGCATCGCCGATGGTGACGTTCCGCCTTTCCTCGCGGACAAACGCATCCTTTCCCTGGACCTCTCCTTGATTGTCGCCGGCACAAAATATCGCGGCCAGTTCGAAGAGCGGCTGAAAACCATCATGAAGGAATTGATGGAGAGCCAGAACTCCATCGTGTTCATCGACGAGCTGCACACTCTCGTGGGCGCCGGTTCCGCGGAAGGCTCCCTCGACGCCGCCAACATTTTGAAACCCGCGCTCTCCCGCGGAGAGATTCAGTGCATTGGCGCAACCACGCCAAGCGAATACCGCAAGTCAGTGGAGAAAGATCGTTCGCTCGAGCGCCGCTTTCAGTCCGTGAAGGTACCGGCGCCGGACGAAGACCAGGCTGTGCAGGTCATTCAGGGCGTTCGCGAGCGCTACGAAAAATTCCATGCCGTCAGCTACACTGAAGAAGCCCTCCGCTACTCCGTCTATCTCTCCAACCGTTACATCCCCGATCGTTTTCTTCCCGACAAAGCCATCGACCTGATCGATGAAGCCGGCGCCCGCGTGAAGCTCCGCCAGGCCACCGTCCCCGAAGAAGTCGGCGAAGTTCAGAAGCGCGTGAAGTTCATCACTCACCGCATGGAAACAGCCATCGCCAATCACGAATTCGAAAAGGCGCGTTTCTATTCCGAGGAAGAGCGCAAGGAAAAAGAAAACCTGCGCGGCCTGCGCGAACGGTTCAAATTGGACGACGCCTCGACCGGCATCGTCACGCGCGAAGATATCGAAGAAGTCGTTTCGCGCTGGACCGGCATCGGCGTCACTTCCATCAAAGAAGACGAACAGCAAAAACTTTTGCGCATCGAGCCGGAACTGCACAAGCGCGTCATCAGCCAGGACAAAGCCATCACCGCGCTGGCTCGTGCCATTCGCCGCAGCCGCGCGGGCCTCAAGTCGCCACTTCGTCCCGTGGGCTGCTTCTTTTTTCTGGGGCCGACCGGTGTTGGCAAGACGGAAGTCGCGCGGCGCCTGGCGGAGTTTTTGTTTGGTTCGGAGAAGTCGCTGGTGCGCTTCGATATGTCGGAGTTTATGGAGAAGCACTCCGTGTCGAAGCTGATCGGCGCGCCTCCAGGGTACGTGGGCTACGAAGAAGGCGGTCAGTTAACGGAGCGCGTCCGCCGGACTCCTTACTCGGTCATCCTCCTCGATGAAATCGAGAAGGCGCATCCGGACGTCTTTAATATATTGTTGCAGGTTTTTGAAGACGGGCAGTTGACGGACGGCCTCGGCAATACCGTGGATTTCCGAAACACCATTATCATCATGACCTCCAATCTCGGCGCGCGTCACTTGCAAAAACGCACCGCCATGGGCTTCCAGTCCGGCGCCGATGAAGCCGGGCAGAAGAGCATGGAAGACATGGTGATGACCGAAGTAAAGCGGGTGTTCAATCCGGAGTTTTTGAACCGGCTGGACGAAGTGATTATTTTCAATCCGCTCGGCGATGAAGATCTGCTCCGCATCATCGATTTGCTGGTGGGCCAGCTCAACGATACGCTGATTCAC
>Ga0209648_10000560_pt1 | contig 28659 bp, 24 predicted proteins | sample GraSoi2013_115cm_FD_185830 | JGI IMG/M metagenome (GOLD analysis project Ga0209648, IMG submission 185830) | Grasslands soil microbial communities from the Angelo Coastal Reserve, California, USA - Sample 9_17_2013_115cm (SPAdes) (version 2) | ecosystem: Environmental > Terrestrial > Soil >...
GCGTACCCGCTGCCCCGGCGAAATGTAGCTAAAAACATCTCCCTGCTGCTGATCGGTTCCTCGCATGCTCAATGAGACGCGCCCCGTGCCGCCTCGTTACACAATTTCCGACTTTTTCAGCAGCCTGCTAGGGTCCAATTTGCCCGGCGTTAGGTGCCAACTCCTGGTTGGATTATCGGAAAGTGGGTTGCTGCAACCGGCCGAATTTCCGAGCATGGCGTTTATCAGACTTGCGCGATCTAAGAAACTCCATTACGCTGGCCCAGTTGCCAGCGGTGTCTTCCCCCCTCACCCGCTACCGGTTGTTCCACTTGAGAAGCAAATACTTGTGAAGGAAGGAATACGGATGACGTGCAAAAACGCATGGGCGCGACTTGCCGTGGTGGTAGCGCTGAGTTTGCCCTTGGCTGCCTGCAAGGACACAAAAACGCTGCAAGAGAACGAGCAATTGAAGGCCCAGGTGGCGGAACTACAGAAAGAGAACGGCCAATTGGGAAACAATCTCGAAACAATGACAGCTGCCCGCGATGCGTTGACGAAAGAGAACGAGGCGCTTAAGGCAGAGATTAAGGCGCGGAAAACGAAGCGCTCCGGAACGAAAGCTGCGAGCCGAAAGCGTCACCGGAGGTAAAAGTCCCGGCAGGTTTAATGCCCGCACGTGGTTGGATTGCGCGAACCGGTTTCTAAATTCATCGTCAGAAAAGGGAGATAAGGAGCATGAAAACGTTTGAGGTGCAATTTCGCTATCGAGATCGAAATGAAGAAACGGTGGAATCGAAGGTCAAAGTGGATGCGTCGAATCTTCCTGGAGCCGTTGCCAAGGCGGCACGTGAGTTTGTCAAAGGCTTGGACCGGAAACAGAGATTCGATATGAACAAGAATGGACTGGAGATTACGGCCAAGTCTGCCGGCACGACAACGGAGTCGCAGGCAGAGACATCCACAGAAGCCTCCGCTGATTGAGAAGTCCAGAGAAGCCGGATAATAGAAAACTAAGCCACTACTGTCCGCCGCCGGCGGGTCAGTGGTTTTTTAAGGTGCATCCATTGATGCAGAAGTGCGCTGGGGCGAGCAGACCTACGACGAAATGATGGTGGGCTTTTTCGACGTGGCGGTGCCGGCAGGAGTGGACAAGCAGCACTTTTTCATCCGGAAAAAAGAGCAACAACAAGTTCGCTGAGTGACCTGCACCAAGGAACAGGCGAAGGGCAATTGGGCCGGGTGCGACAGTGCTATTTGCAAATTGACTACGCGCCGCGTCGCAATTTAGGCGCGCGCAAACCACTATGTTAAATTGAAAAATTGGAGCATTCACAGCAGCTGCACCCATGACGACGCAAACGCCGATCGACCCAAGACACGCGCGAGCCCAGCAAAAGGCCCATGTCGAAGTGTATTGGAAGGCGGTTACCTACAAGACGGTGGTGGGCTACGGCTGCCTGGGCGTGGCGATTCTATTCGGGGGAATGTATCTGGCCAAGCCGGATTGGTACTCCTCCGTCTTCAAGAAATTCACCAACGCCGTGAACAACGCGGTGAGCAACAGTAATAGCGACGCGGATCCGGTGGGGACCGACCAGAAGCACGCAAAATTCGTCAACCTTGACGGCAAAGTCGAAGTGAAAAAAGTCAATTCGGTAAAATGGGCCGATGCGGACTTTCGCACCTCGCTCGACAAGGGCGATCAAATAAAGACAGGGCCGGATGGAGACGCGCGTATCACGTTCGCCGATGGCACGACGTATACGATGAAGCCTGATTCGCTGGTCATCGTGGAAGAAAACTCCTCCGAGAGCAACAAGCCGAGCAGCTCGGGCATTGGTATCACGACCGGTACTGTGGATTGGGCAACGCCAACCTGGTCATTGGCAGAGTCTAAAGCGCAGGTGCGAGTCGAAGACACAAAGGCGCAACTTGGTTCGAACAGCCGTGGCGCGGTGAAGGCGGACCCCGAGAATAAATCGAGTGAGGTCATGGTGTCGAGCGGAAGTGCGCAAGTGCAACGTGGCCAGGAGAGAGTTGACCTTTCGCAATATGAAAAGGCTACGATCCCCAGCGGTGGCGCGATACAAAAATCAAACGTGCTAGCGCCTCCCGATCTCGTCGCGCCTCTAAACCTCGCGCCGGTCATCCTGGAAAACCCAAAGACTTCGCCGGTTCGATTCGAATGGAAGCCCGTTCTGGATGCCGTATCCTATACGCTGCGGATCAGCACCACGGCGATGTTTACAAAGACCGTGAAGGATGCGAAGGTCAGCGGAACGGCCGTGGAGATCACCGGGCTCGATCCCGGCGACTACTTCTGGAATGTGACGGCGACGGACGGAAAGAAACAAACCAGCGAAGTCAGCGAAATTTTCAAATTTACGCTCGTGGCGCAAGGCAAGTCGCAAGAAATGGTCCTTGAGATAACCAGCACTCAAGTGGTTGGACACTCGGCGGAGATCGTGGGCCGTGCAGAACCCGGAGCGGCACTGATCGTGAACGGCCAATCGGTACCGAACGTCGCGCCGGATGGAACTTTCCGGCACTTCACTGAGCAGCTTGCTCCGGGGCAACACACGATCTCGATTATCGGTTCGAATCGCCGGGGCGGAACGGCGATGAAGCAGGTGTCCATCGTGGTTCCGAAGTAAGAGTTCCGAAGAAAGACCAAAGCGCCTTTGCGCTGGTCGTGGTGTCCGGAGACAATAGTTGGTGGGGCTGGCCGCGGCGAGGTCAGCGCTATTGCCGGCCGGACAGCGGAGAGTCTTTCTCCGCAGGGGGATGTAGGGATGAACAAGAACGGTTACAACATGAGGTCGGTGTTCAGTCTGTTTTCTTCCGACCTGGCCATCGATCTGGGCACGGCGAACACGCTGGTGTTCGCGCACAGCAAAGGCATTGTCGTGAATGAGCCCTCGATTGTGGCCATCAACAAATCTACCGGAGAAGTCGTGGCCGTGGGCCGCGAAGCCAAAGAAATGCTGGGGCGCACGCCGGGGAACGTCGTGGCCATCAAGCCGATGAAAGACGGCGTCATCGCCGATTTCAAGGTCACGGAAAAGATGCTGACGTATTTCATCCAGAAGGCGCACAACCGCCGCGTGCTGGTGCATCCGCGAATCGTGATCGGCGTGCCGAGCGAAATCACGCCGGTGGAAAAACGCGCCGTGCAGGACTCCGCGTATCGCGCGCGAGCGAGCGAGGTGTTCCTCGTGGAGCAGGCGATGGCCGCGGCGATTGGCGCCGGGCTGCCGATTGAAGAGCCCTCCGGGAACATGGTGGTGGACATCGGCGGGGGCACCACGGACATCGCGGTCATCTCCATGAGCGGCATCGTCTATTCACGGTCGGTGCGCGTGGCGGGCAACGAGATGGACGAAGCGGTCATGCAGTATCTGAAGCGCAAGTACAACCTGCTCGTCGGGGAACGCACGGCGGAGCAGATCAAGATGGAGATTGGCTCCGCATATCCGCTGGAGAAACCGCTTACGATGGAAGTGAAGGGCCGCAACCTGATTGAAGGCGTGCCGCGCACGGTCACCATTGACGACAGCGAAATTCGCGAATCACTCAGCGAATGCGTGGCGACGATTGTGAACGCCGTGCGCGTCGCGCTGGAGCGCACACCTCCAGAGCTTTCCGCCGATATCAGCGACCGCGGCATCGTCCTGACGGGCGGCGGCGCACTGCTGAAGAATCTGGACAAGCGGATTCGCGAGGAAACCGGCTTACCGGTTTCGATTGCGGACGATCCGCTGGCGTCGGTGGTGCTGGGCACGGGAAAAATGCTGAGCGATTTCAAGCTGCTGCGACAGGTGTGCATCGATTGAAGATTTGCCGTTGCAGGGACACAACATGCGGTCCCAAGTGGTTTGTGCCAACATGCGGCCAAGTTTCGCGTGTCGATTTTCCAATTTCGAATTTCTAATTTCGGAATCTACATGGTAGCCATTCCCTCTCGCCACAAATCGCTGGTCCTGCTCGCAGGAATCATCTTGCTGCAGGTGCTTCTGCTGGCCGTGCAGATCAAGCGCGACTCGGAAGGACGGCTCATTCGCGTCTGGACGGTGGGCGCCGTTTCGCCCTTTGAGCGGGCGGGCTCTTACGGCTTTGGCTGGATTCGCAACTCTTGGCGCCACTACTTTGCGCTGCAAAACACAACGAGGGAAAGCGAGCAGATTCGCCATGAGAACGAGGCGCTGAAGCTGCAAATCACACAGCTTCAGGGCAAAGCCGCGGAAGCCGACCGCCTGGCGGCATTGCTGAATTTCCGGCAAGCGCATGGGGACGTCCCCATGATCGGCGCGCGGGTGATTGGCACGGGAGCGGGAACCGCGAGCCTGACGATTCAGCTGGACCGCGGCGAGCGCGACGGCATCCGGAAAAATATGGGAGTGATCACTCCGGATGGCGTCGTCGGCAAAGTCATCGAAGCCTACCCGAATGCATCACAGGTTCTTCTACTGACCGACAAGGAGAGCGGCGTCGGTGCGATGTTGGCCGATTCCCGAATCCAGAGCCCCGTAGGGGGACAGGGTGAGCCTCTGCTAGTGATGAAATACGTACCGAACGACGACGGGGTCAATCTCGGAGAACGCGTCATTACGAGCGGCATGGACCGCATCTTCCCGCGCGATCTGCCGGTTGGCACCGTCGCGGAGATCAAGTCCGGCAATCCGTTCAAGCAGATTCGGATAAAACCGGCTGCTAATCTCGAGCGGCTGGAAGAGGTGCTGGTTCTTCTGTCGCTTCGTCCGCTGGAGATGAAAAACGAAGAAGATACTGGGGACGCGCAGCCGCCCGCGTCCGGCGCAGCGAAACCGCCTGCGGTGGCGAAGCGATGAACGGCACGTTTGATATCCGCAGCGAATCGCATATCGAAGTTCACAAGTTTCGCGCGGGGGCGATCATCATCGCCACACTGCTGGCGCTGGTGATCCAGGCCTCGTTCCCGATTCATTTTGCAAAGGCCGCCATCCTCGATTTGCCTTTGCTGGTGACGATTTATTTCGGCCTCAGCCGGCGCAATCCTTCCACTGGACTTCTCCTGGGCATGGTCATCGGTCTTCTGCAAGACAGCCTTAGCGGCCCGACGGTTCCGTTGGGGCTTTATGGCATCGCGAAAACCATCATCGGGTATCTCGCTTCTTCCATCGGCGCGAGGCTAGACACCGAACATCCCGCGGCGCGGTTCGCGCTCACTGCCGCTTTCTTCGTGGCGCATCAAGGCCTGATTGTTCTTACGCGGCGCATTTTGCTGGCGCAGCCGGAGCCATGGCTTAACATGCACCTCTTCGTCGCGGCGCTCGTCAACGCGCTCGTGGCTGTGGTCCTCTTTCTTCTGCTCGACCGCCTCCGCAAGAATTAGCGATTCGTCACACTCTGGCTGCCATTGCATCCCTGATGGATTGCTTCTTCGTTGTTTATTGGGCGAGTAGAAATTGCTTGAATTCGTCGTAGGAACTTGAGATGGGCAACGAAAGCTTGTCACGTTTCAAGTAAGCGGCAAGCCGATCAGGCAACGGCGGCGCGGAGCCGATGGCCTTCATCACCACGTCCGCGAATTTCGCGGGATGAGCTGTGGCCAGGACCAAGCCCTGCGCGGGTTCTGCATGTTCCAGCTTGTACGCTTCCCAACCGAGCACGCCCACGGCAGTGTGCGGATCGGCGATGTAGCCGAACTTATCGTGGAGCATCTTCATCGCGGCGAGCGTTTCTTGGTCCGTCGCGCCGTGGCCCCAGATTTCCTTCCGCATGTATTCGAGGCGGTTGCGGCACAAATCGAGCAAGCGCGGGAAATTATTCGGGCTGCCGACATCCATCGCGTTCGAATAGGTCGCCTGGGCCGCGCGCGCATGAAACTCTCCCGTCCGCAGAAATTCCGGCACCACATCGTTGGCGTTCGTTGAAGCCACATATTTTGCCACCGGCAATCCGATGCGCTTGGCGAAGATTCCCGCCGTCAAGTTGCCGAAGTTTCCACTGGGGACGGAAACGATCAGCGGCACCGAAGCCACCGGCAACTGCCGATAGGCCGCCACGTGATAAAACATCTGCGGCAGCAGCCGCCCGATATTGATGGAATTCGCGGAAGTCAGCCACGCGTGCTTATTAAGCTCGGTATCGGAGAAAGCCTGCTTGACCAGCCGCTGGCAATCGTCAAATGTGCCCGCCACTTCCAGCGCAGTGATGTTTTCGCCGAGCGTGGTGAACTGCTTCTCCTGGGCCTCGCTGATGCGATTCGAAGGGTAGAGAATCACCACGCGAATCCCCGGCACGCGCAGGAAGCCATGCGCCACCGCGCTGCCGGTGTCTCCGGATGTCGCCACCAGCACCGTCAGCGGCCGCGTTTCGCCGCGCACGAAATAACCCATCAGCCGCGCCATGAAACGCGCGCCGAAATCCTTGAACGCCAGAGTCGGCCCGTGAAACAGCTCCAGGATGTGCAACGCGGGCGAAAGCGAAACTAGATTCACGGGGAAGTTGATCGCTTCGCTTACGATTTGCCAGAGCACTTCTTCCGGAACATCCGGCGTGGCAAACGGCCGCACCACGCGGAAACAAACTTCCGTGAACGGCAGCCCGCGAAACTCCTCCAGTTCCTCGGGCGAATGCCGAGCAATCTCCACCGGCAGGTACAGCCCGCCGTCGGGCGCAAGTCCGCGCAGCACCGCGCCGCGAAGCGAGGTGAGCGGAGCCTTGCGCGATGTACTCCGGTATCTCAACGAATTTCGCTCATCGCGGGTTCCCGGTTTTGCTCTGAATCATTTTCAGGAACGCCGGGGCGTCCAGCGATCCATCGCGCAACGCGGCGACTTGCAGCGTGCAATGCGCGAGCGCTTCATAACTTTGACGCCGCGCGGCAATCAGAGCCGGATAACAACGCGCGACCGTCTCGCGCGGTTTTTCGCCCGCCTTTGGCTGAAACGCGCCGCGCCACAACACCGGCTTTGGATCATTCAAATATCGTTCGATCAGGAGCTGCTGTTCTTCCGCGGAAGCCGCCAAATGTACGATCGTCATTTGGCGCCGCAAACGCATCAGCAGATTGTTTCCGGTATAAATGACGCTTCCCGTTGTATCGAGCACCAGGGATTTCTCCGGCTGCTTCCCGAGTTCCGTCAAGATTTCATCCAACGTATGAATTTCCCCGGCCAGGTACTCTGATTCGCGTTCGGCATATGTCGCGGAGTCCGGCCAGCCCATCCACGCGGCAACGCCGTTGATCCCCGCGTAACCGCCAGCGGCAAGACGCGGCGCGAGCTTTTGCTCGATGCGGTCGTCGCAAGAAACCGCGGGATACCGGCTTGCAGCTAACTTCTTTGTCCAGAACGTCTTCCCGGCGCCGGACATGCCGATCAGTGCCAGTCGCAGCGGCCCTTCCCTGTTCGTTTCCGTGCTCATAGAGTGAGTTGCCTACGATAGCGTGATACCCGCGGCGACGGCAACCAGCGTAACGCCGCGAGCGCGCAAAAAAAAACCGATGCACTCCTGGAACCTGTCCTCCCGGACGGCTTGCGACCCGCAATGGCAGGTGATACTTTTGTAACGACTCCTGCTGCTTCACGCAGCTTCAGTCCGGCGGTGATTCGGGAGCTCCGGGAGATTTTTTCGTATCCCAGGTCGAGGAAATTTTCGACGGACATTTTCGGCGTGACTCCGACAGGTTCGGAGTCAACTCGAAACCCACGCTGTGGATTTTTTCGTGACGCGAGTTTAGTCCGGCCAGTTTAGTCAAATTGGGCCGGATCGGGCGGAAAGCCCTGAGATAAAAGTGCTCGCGCGCGGGGTTTTCGTGTCGTACTGGTTCCGCAACGACAATCGATTGCCGCAAGGGCGGCTGGCGGTGGCTTCCTACATCATCGTGGGAATGATCGGCGTGTTGCTGATCGGCTTTTGGAAACTCCAGGTCATCGATGCCGACAAGTACAGCTCGATGGCCGAGCGCAATCGCGTGCGTTACATTCCCGTGATCGCGCCGCGCGGCCGCATGCTGGACCGCGATGGCCGCGTGCTGGTGGACAACCGTCCGTCCTTCAGCGTGCTCCTCCTTCGCGACGATTTGGCTCAGGTGGAGAAGCATCTCGCTGGCATCTCGGACGGCCTGGGAATCCCCATCGAGGATTTGCGCGACCAGCTCAACAACTCCAGGAACCTTCCGAAATTCCAGCCCATCGTCATCAAGCCCGACGCTTCGCAAGCGGACATCGCATTTATTGAATCCCATCGTTCCGACATTCCGGTCCTGGAAATGATTTCCGTTTCGCGGCGGCGTTACCTGCCGGGCGGCTTCCTCGCTCATGCTGCGGGCTACGTCGGTGAAGTCAGCGAGCAGCAGATGGAGGCGAGCAACAGCAAGTTCCGCCCCGGCGACTTCGTCGGAAAAACCGGCCTGGAACGCCAATACAATGACCTGCTTCAGGGCACCGACGGCATGCGGCGCGTCGTCGTAAACAGTATCGGCAAAGAAGTGGAGCGCCTGTCCACTCAGGAAGCTATTCCCGGCAAGCAGATTCAGCTAACCATCGACTTCGACTTGCAGCAGATCGCCGAGCAATCCTTGGGCGCGCGCCCCGGGGCGGTAGTCGCCCTGGACCCGCGCACCGGAGAAGTCCTGGCGATGGCCAGCCATCCCGCCTTGGACCCAAATGATTTCGCCGTGCGCATCTCGGCAGACGACTGGAAGAATCTCAACGAGGACCGGCAAAAGCCGTTGCTCAATCGCGCGATTCAGGCGCAACTCGCGCCAGGATCAGTTTTCAAAATCGTGACCGCCACGGCCATGCTGGAGGACCATGTTCCCCAGGAGAATTTCACCACCTTTTGTCCAGGCTACGGGACGTTCTACGGCCGCCAGTTCAAGTGCTGGGTCTACAGTGCCAAGACCGGGGCAAGGTCGCATGGCGTCACCAATCTGCACGAAGCTATTCTCAAATCCTGCGATGTGTTTTTCTACACCGTCGGCATGCACTTGGGCATCGACCGGCTTTCCTACTACGGCAGCAAGTTCGGCCTGGGACACAAGACCGGAATCGATCTCCCCTCCGAAGAGCCTGGTCTGATGCCTTCGGCCGAATGGGTCGAGCGGGTGTTTCATCGTAAGTGGTACCCGGGTGAGACCATTTCGGTTGCCATCGGCCAGGGCGCCGTCACCACTACCCCGCTGCAACTCGCTCGTATGATTGGAGGTGTCGCCATGGGTGGCGTCTTTAAGCAGCCGCACTTGCTAAAGGACGCGCCGAACGTGGGAGAAGAACGATTCGCAATTTCCGAACGCACGGTCGAAAAAATAACCGACGCCATGTATGGTGTCATCAACGAAAGCGGCGGCACTGGCAGCCAGTTCAAGCTCGCCGGGATTGAGCTCAGCGGCAAGTCCGGAACCGCGCAGGTCATCGGCTACGACACCCGCGCGCGCGTGGGGAAAACGAAGCAGTTGGAAGACAATGCCTGGTTTGTCGGTTACGCGCCGCGCCGCAACCCCGAAATCGTCGTCTCCGTGCTCGTCCAGGAAAGCGGGAAGCATGGTGGCGAAGCCGCCGGGCCCGTGGTCCGGGACGTCATCAAGGCCTACTACGACAAGAAAAACAAAAAAACGCAGGGCCAGTACACCGCGGAGAACAAGAGCGATGCACCTGGGAAAGGCTCGGCTGCTGTGATTGCTCCGCGGGCGGCCCTGAAGCCGGAAGATGGCGTTGCGGTTGTGCCCGGACGCGCCAGCGCGGAGCCGCAGCGCTGAAGGATTTCATGATCTTATTTCAAAAGAGGCGAAGCTCTCAGGTCCGTGGCCAACGCACGACCCGACTTCTTCCTCTCTCGCAGCTATCGACTTTGGACTTTCGACTTCTCTCATGAAAGACGCACCGGGAACCCGCGATTACGACTGGTGGCTTCTCGCCATTCTTGCCACGATTTGCGCGCTCGGCGTGATGGAAATCTATTCCGCCACGCACGGCAGCTCGCTTCAGGGCATGCACATGAAGCAGGTGCGCTGGCTGGCTATCGGCTTCGTCTTGATGTTCGCGCTTTCTCGTTTGGACTATCATCTGATTCTCGACCAAGCTCCGATCCTCTATCTCGTTGGTCTCGCTTCTCTCGTCGCGGTTCTTCTGTTCGGGCACACCCATTTCGGCGCCAAGCGCTGGATCCCCATCCCGGCTCTGGGAGAGCTTGTACAGGTGTCAGAATTGGTTAAATTGATTATAATCATTGTGCTGGCGCGCTTCTTTGCGGAAGTGCGCTCCGATCAGCTTGATTTGCGTGATCTGATCAAGGCAGGGTTGTTGGTAGGTGTTCCGCTGGTGTTGATACTCAAGCAGCCCGATTTGGGCACGGCGCTCGTGCTGATGCCCATGCTGGTGGTTGGTGCCTTTTTGGCGGGATTGCAATGGCAACACGCGGCGGTATTTTCGTTGGCGGGGATTCTGCTGGTGGGCGCTGTTTTTTATCCTCCCGTTAGCAGGCATATCCTCAAGCCGTATCAGCGGGAACGGATCACTTCGTTCCTGCACCCCGAAGAGGACGCCAAGGGCTCCGGCTATCAACTCTTGCAATCAAAGATTGCCGTGGGTTCCGGCGGTTTCTGGGGCAAAGGGTTCCGTAATGGCAGTCAGAACCAACTGGGCTACATCCCCGTCCGCTACTCGGATTTCATCATGTCGGCGTGGGCTGAAGAACAGGGATTCAAGGGCGTGCTTTTGGCCCTCGGGCTGTATATGGCGCTTCTGCTGCGTTTAGTGCAGAATGCTCAACGCGCGAAAGACCGCGCGGGGATGTTTCTGGTCATGGGCGTCGCAGCGGCGCTCGGGTTCCATGTACTGGTAAACGTGGCAATGGTCATCGGCGCTATGCCGGTAACCGGCATCCCGTTGCCGTTGATGAGTTACGGGGGTTCTGCCACGTTGTTTGTTTTCCTGGCGATTGGCCTGGTGATGAATGTCCGGCTTCGCCGCTTCGTCAACTGACCAAGCCGCCAGTGCCGTGCGGCGTTTCCGCTTCCGCGGAGCGCACCGGAAATGAATTTGCATTCGGAATTGCTGATCCCGGCTCGGCCGGGGTCGCAAGTAAGAAGGATTTCAGAGTGAGGACAGCATCGTCCGCCGATCGCCCGGCTCGTTTCCGGCGACGGACCAGCCTCGATAGACTGAGGAACGTCTTTTCTGACGGTGGCCGCAAAGCGGCCATCCCCTCTGGCTTCGAACGCCAAGCCACTTCCCTACAAGTGTGGCCAACGTGCGTCCCGGCAATGCCGGGAGCGGCGCCGATTTTTGGGAACTCCGACGGGCAGAAGCTCGCGGCGATGCGTCCTGTCGGTCCCGGCCAAGCCGGGGCTGCACAGAAGGGTGATTCCGGCCACGCCGGGGTCACGCATAAGGAGTTTTCATGTCAAAAGAATTGGTTATCTCCGCGGCCTCCCACGAACGGCGGGTCGCGATTCTCGAAGAAGGCCAGTTAGTCGAAATTTACATCGAGCGGGAAAAAGAATTCGCGCTCGTCGGCAGCATCTACAAAGGAAGAGTCACACGCGTCCTCCCCGGCATGCAGTCCGCCTTCGTGGACATTGGTCTCGACGGCGACGCCTTCCTGTACGTCAGTGACGTCTTCGAAAACCTTGAGGACTACGATCACGGGCATCCGAACGAGCAGCCGCAAGCCTCCGTGCCCTCGTTACCACCCGCGACTGCTTCCTCGGTCGAAGTACTTCCCGGTGAAACTCTGGCCCGGGCCAGCGAACACCACGAAGAACCGCACCACGAGGAATTCCACCAGGACGAAACTCAGCACGCTGATGAGCAGCACGCTTCCCACGAGGAAGCGCACGCCACGGAAGGCGAACATCTCCAGGAACATCACGACGCGGTTCCGTCCACTCCCATGGAAGGCCCCCACGCCGAAGCGGGAGAGGAACGCCAGCCGGATTCGAACGCTTCTGCGCCCCAGAATTTCGCGCCACATTACAATCCCACGCAGAACTATCCCGCCCGCGGCGGTAATGACCGCCCGGGCCAGAATTTTGGCCGCGGGAATGACCGAGGCGGGGATCGCGGCGGTGACCGGGGCGGGGATCGTGGCCGCGGTGGCCGTTGGGGACGCCGTGGCGGACGCCCGCGTGGGGGACGCCCGCAGGGTGGCCCGGGCGGGCGCAATCTGCCTCCTTCGAAATATGCATCACCACAAGGGGGCGAGTCCCGCGGACTTGATAATCGCGGCGGTCCGCCGCGCAGTTACGATAACCGGCGTCCGGAAGCTCCGCGCAGCCCGGCGCCTTCCGTTACAAGCGTCCCCGAAGACGAGATCATTCTCCCGGGTGAATCGCTGGCAAAATACCGCGGCAAGCCTGCGGTTGCGCCCCCGCCTGTTCCCAGCGTTGAGCACGAAACGCGCGAGGAGCAGACCGCCGTTGAAGAAAATGTACCGCGCGCGGCCGGTAATTTGCCCGCCACGGCTCCGAGCGGCAGCAGCGTCCCGCGCCGGTTCTCGGGCGGATTGCCCCGCTGGCTCCTGGCCGATGCCGGCCCTGAAGCCGAGGCACCTCCCGCAACAACCGGTCAAGCAGCCGAAACGCCGCAAGCTCCGGCCGAGCGAGAATCCGCACCTGTTCGCAGCGATGCCGATCTAAGTGAAGACCAGGTTGCGGCGCTCGCCGCCGATTTCGTGGAGGCCAAACACGAAGAAGCCACCGCAGAAGCGGAAGCCGACGCCATCGCCGGCGGCGCCGAATTCGACGAAGAAGAGACGGAAGAGCAAACAGAAGGAACGGAAGAAGCAGAAGAAACACCGTCCACTGAAGTTACGGAACTCTCCGAGGAAGAAGCCGAGGAAGTCGAAGCGGGACGCGCGGCCAACCGGGCGGAATTCGCTGCGGACGTGGCTCAAGAGCACGCCGAACACGACGCAACACATGGCGAGCACGAGCACGGCGAGCACGAGCACGCCGAGATCGAGCATGTCGAAGAGGAAGTGATCTCTGCAGCCCTTGGCCAACCCGCTGTAGAAGGCACGGCGGCCATCGAAGAAGACGCGATTCTCCTCCCAGGCGAAACTCGTGCCCCGCGCGTTGGCGGTCCAGCAGCGCCCCGTGAAGATTTCCCGCGCGACTCCGCCCGCATTGGCGGCAATCCGCGTTCGCGCTTCCAGCGGCCGTTCCGCAGCGGTGGACGCGACCGTGGACGCGATAGCCGTGGTGGACGCCCAGATAGCCGAGGTGGACGTCCCGACAACCGTGGCGGACGTCCCGATCGTGGCGGACGCCCCAGCAGCGGCGGACCGCGTTTCGAACGCCGCCCCGGCGGCCCCAGGCAAGACCGTGGTTATCAGGGAGGCCGTTCCGGTCCGTCGCGCCGTCCGCAGCTCATTTCCGAAATGCTGAAGGCTGGCCAGGACGTCGTCATTCAGATCGCCAAGGAGCCCCTCGGCAAAAAGGGCGCACGCATTACCAGCCACGTCGCTTTGCCGGGCCGCTTCCTGGTCTACATGCCCACGGTCCATCACACCGGGGTATCGCGCAAAATTATCTCCGCTGAAAACCGCTCGCGGCTTCGCCGCCTCGTCAGTGAAGCCGGCGGCGCTTATCCCGGCGGCTTCATCGTCCGCACCGCAGCAGGTGGCGCCACCGACGACGAGATTCGCACCGACATTGAGTTCCTCGGCAAGACCTGGAACGAAATCAAGGAACGCAGCGAGCAGCGCAAAGCGCCCGCCCTGCTCCACCGCGACCTTAACCTCGTCGAGCGCATCCTCCGCGATTACGTCAGCGACGATTTCACCGGCATCTGGATTGACAACGAGGAGGAGTACGGCAAAATCGTCGAGTTCGTCAGCCGCTTCCAGCCGAAGCTCGTCAACAAGGTCAAGCTCTACACCAAGGAAACGCCGATCTTCGAAGAGTTCGGCATCCAGCACGAGCTCGACAAAGCCTTGCGCGCCAAAGTTTGGCTCAAGTCCGGCGGCTACATCGTCATCAACCACACCGAAGCGCTCGTGGCCATCGACGTCAACACCGGCAAATTCGTCGGCAAGGGCTCCACCCGCCTCGAGGACACCATCGTCAAGACCAACCTCGAAGCCGTCAAGGAGATCGTCCGCCAGATTCGCCTGCGCGACCTCGGCGGCATCATCGTCGTCGACTTCATTGACATGGAGGAGCGCCGCAACCGCGAGAGAGTCTTGTCCGCGCTGCAGCAAGCTCTCGAGGAAGACAAGGCCCCGTCAAAAGCGCTTTCCTTCAACGAGTTCGGCCTCGTTTGCATCACCCGCAAGCGCACCAAGCAGGCGCTCGAGCGCGTCCTTTGCCAGCCTTGCCCATACTGCACCGGCTCCGGCATGGTCAAGTCCATCCCCACGCTCTGCTATGAAATCCAGGCCGAAGCGCGCAAGATGGCCACAGCCGATCACGAAGGCCCGAACCTCACGATCCGCGTGAATCCTGAAATCGCCAAAGCCCTGAAGACACGCGAGTCCATGCTCATCGACGAACTCGAGCAGACCTCGCATAAGCACATCATCATCCAGTCCGACGCCACTCTCCACTGGGAGCAGTACGACATCTATTAGCGTCTTTATAGGGGCGCAGCATGCGGCGCCCCTTCTTGGCAATCAGTTCAGCACCCCAATGTGAGGCTTCCGATTTTGTACGGCCTTTACCGAGGAGCATGGTTAATGTTGGTAAATCGGAAGTGGTACGACTGGCTAAAAAACACGAGCGCAAAGCGAGTACAAGGCGATGGCTACATTATCGAAGTAGTCTCGCCTTCTACCGTCAGGTATCGTGAGGGGGAACGGACGCTCACGCTTTCCACGGAACCGTTGATGCAAGACAGCCATGGCCAAAAGCGCAAGTGGATTCTCGCTGTTTATGTTCAGCGACCTTTAAAGTGGGACGGGCGGGCTAATTTGGTCGTGAGCCCATCAGAAGCCGACCGGGTAATGGCAAGAATCGAAGAGGGCCTCAAGAAGAAAGTAGGCCGCTACGAAATCGTTGATCGGTCTGATTAGATGACGCCGTCGGCTCCTTCGGCAAAAGCCAATAGGCCCGAGCGGGCAACCGTCCGGGCCTTCTTCTTTTGTACTCCTTCTCGTCCTTTTAGCATCCGTCGAACGGGTGTACGATAATTTGAGGGAGAGTGTGCTATGCCGGCGCTGGATTGGTCAAAATGCTCCGCGGTCGAAAGCGTCCCGGGAAAGGTAAGCGGCGCCTGGGTGCTCCGCGGTACGCGCATGCCGGTCTCCGTCATTTTTGAGAATTTGCAAGCCGGTGCCAACATTGATGACATCATGGATTGGTTCGAAGGGCTGGATCGCGACCAGATTAAGGCCGTTATCGAATTTGCCGCTCGAAGTCTTGACGAGACTCCTTCATCTGCTGTTAGCCGCTGATGTTCGTTCTCTTTGACCAAGGTACCCCAGTCCCTATCCGTCCATTCCTCAGGGAACACACAGTCCAAACAACCGCGCAGCGGGGATGGGACAAGCTCAAGAACGGCGAATTGCTAAAGGCTGCTGCGGACGCTGGTTTTGATGTGTTGGTCACTCCCGACAAAAATATCCGGCACCAGCAGAATTTGCAGACTCACGCAATCGCGATCGTCGTGCTGGGCAATCCGCAATGGCCAGTGTTGCGCCAGCATGTAGAGCGTGTCGTAGATGCCGTAAATGCTGCAAAGCCCGGCACTTACTGCGAAGTGGAGATTCCTGATCGATGAAAGCCTCGTAGGTTCCAACCCTGAGTTCCCCGCCGCTCCAGCTTTCTAGGCCACCTTCACCGCTGGATCTCACGCTTCCTCCAAATTTCCTGTAACCTCGCATTCCAATTTGCAGTAAGTAGGCATAGAGAGTGGCGGATGGAAATGCTGGAACGGTTCGCGGCGGGCGACCTGGAAGCCTTCGAGGCGCTGTTCCGGCAGCACCAGAAGGATGTCTTCGCCTGGATTGTCCGCATCGTCCGCGACCGCGGAATTGCTGAGGATCTTACCGTGGAAACTTTCTGGCGCATTTACAAGTCTCGATCGCGGTTCTACCCAGCCGGCAATTTTCGCGCTTGGGCGCGGAGGATCGCGACCAACGCCGCTCTCGATCATCTGAGGGCGGCTCGCCGCGAGACCGAACTCCCGGAAAATCTGGCCAGCGGAGCGGCCGCGGATCCCGCAGTCCGCCGCGAAACGCGTGAACAGATCAAACGGGCTTTCTTCCAGTTGCCGGCAAAATACCGCTTGGTGGCCACGCTGGCGCTGATCGAAGAGGAACCGTACGACACGATCGCCGAAGCGGTGGGAATTTCCGCAGCTCTGGTCAAGGTGCGCGTGTTTCGAGCGGTGCGCATTTTGCGCAAGAAACTCAATTCGTTGGGTGCAGAGGTTGGTGCGAAATGAGCAACGAAGGAAACAACAAAGAAATCAAAGCGCTTCTCAAGGCAGCAATCACCCCGGTGAAGGACCCCGAACTCCGGCGGGATCTGTGGCCGCAAATGCTGCGCAAGCTCGATGAGCAGCCATCCCGCATCCCATGGTTCGATTGGGCGCTTGCTGCGATTCTCAGCGCGGTTCTCTTCTTCTTCCCGGGAGCTATCCCGGCATTGCTCTACCACTTGTGACGCTGGAGGTTTTTATGAATCAGCACACTTATCTTCGCGCGTATCTGGCAGGGATCGCCGTTCCTACGGTGTTTCTGCTGGTCGTCATGACCGGTTATAGCGTGCTGCGGTATGTCTACGACTTTCCCGTCCCCGTGGAGCGCGTGATCGTGTTCCCCATGGCCGTTGTGCCAAACGCCTGGGGACTCTGGAATATTCTCTTCGTTGCGCTCCGCTCTCGTTGGCAACTATCCCTTGGCCTCCACGGCGCGCTCCTGCCGATCTTGCTGGCGCCGCTTGGTATCGTATTCGCGAGTCTTCTGAATTTCCCCATCCCCGCCATTGCCGCGCACGCTTTTCTGATTGCAGCCCCCGTCGGACTGCTCGTCTACTACTTCACCTGGAAATACCTGGTCGGCTTCCTCAATCGAGTTCAAGACATCGCATGAAGCTTGCAGCGCCTGACCTGTCCGCGCGGACAGTGTTTGATCTGCGCAAGCCAGCACCTTTTCGTGGTTGCCTCGTCTTGCCAAACGCATCTAAAGTGTATCCACGCTGCTCCCTCCCACCCGGAGCCGAATCAACTCTTTTGGATCGAATAAGGGAGGAAGTATGTGGACCAAGCAGCAGACGCAATCCGAACCACCTGCCGTATCGCCGGCAACGGGACCCGCATCCTCGGTAACACCTTTTAACGCACCCTCTACTTCTCGCTCGAGCAGCTCCACGGCACGCAATTCTGCGCGCCTCGGTTCGAGCTTGCAAATCAAGGGGCATATCACCGGCACTGAAGACCTGCAGATCGACGGCAAGGTGGAGGGTTCGATCACGCTGCACGGTCATCAATTAACCGTAGGTTCGGCCGCCCAGCTCAATTCCGAAATTCACGCCGGCGAAGTCATCGTTTACGGCAAAGTCGTCGGCAATGTCCATGCGCGCGACCGTGTCGACGTCAAGACGGATGGCTCGGTTGTCGGCGACATTTCCACGGCGCGAATCAGCATCGAGGACGGCGCACACTTCAAGGGCCGCATCGAGATCGACCCGGCCAAATCCCAAGCCGCCGCCGATTAGCACAGCTTGGTTCTCTCATCCTCGCTGCGCTGGACTTCGGATTTTCCAAAGTCAGGGATTCTGACTCGCCGTTTCGGAAGAAGGCTTCGCAGCCGTCTCTTCAGCTAACTTCGGCGCGGAGATGCGCTGTTTGTCGTCCACCGCGAAGAGCAGGTAATTGCTGAAACTGTGGCGCCGGTGAAAGCGCTTCCCCCTCCAATCGGAATAAACTTCCGCGCTGCTCGGCAGCCACATGTCCACATTCCGTTCGCGGAAATGGACCGGACCGTATTCGATGACCGTGCGGTCGGCAACCAGGCGAATTTCCGGCAGGGGCGCCACCATGTCTGTCTCCAGCCTCACGATCTGATAGCTCTCCGCGTCGATCCAAGCGCGCCCCTTCAGGGCAACCGGGTGCGATGGGCTCGAGTAGCCTATCCGATAGCTCCGAATCGTATTCGGCTTGTCGGCTCGTTGCCGGAAATGCACTTGCCAGGCGATTCTTCCATTCCACCGCGCCAGTCCTTCGCAGTTCATCTCGTAGTTTCCAGAATGGTAAGGATGGAAAATGAGCGCAAGAGCTGGCAACCCCAGAGTTGCCACCCCGTCCGGGAATTCCTCTTCCGACGTGTGGCTTTTGCGATATTCTTCAAAGTTGAAAAATCTCGGCTGCACTTCCTCAATGGAAGCCACGTAATCAAACTTGCGCGTTTCCCGGGACGAGGCCAATCCCCATTTGTTGATCGATTCATGAATCAGTGATTCCGTTGCCGTATAGCGATCGACGTTGCCTACGAATTCCTCCACTCGTTTCTCGGCCTTTTGAATAACTTCGTCGAGTGCGCAAGCGGCTCCCGGTTCTACAGCGGGCATTCTTTCATCGATTCCAGGTGGCAACCAGTTCGAGGGCAGGGACTCCGCAGTTGCCGCAGCGCTGACCGCCATCATCTCGCCGCTGGTGGTCATGCCATCGCTAGCGGGGGCCGCCCCCGGAAGAGTTTGAAGATTCTCCAGTTGTTTCCTGGCCTCAACGTCATTGCCGTGCGCCGTCAGGTACGCCTGCAGAACACGAACCGCCCGATCCTTCTCTCCACGCTTTGCCAGGGCCGCTGCCAGGACCTTTTGGACCGCCTCAGCCTGTCCATGACTTAATTCGAGGGCGCGCTCGGCTTGTCCAACGGCCTCCTCGGTCGAACCTTGGCGCAAGTGCGCCTCAGCGGAGATCGCGTGCGCGCGCCAAGAGCCGGGTTCCGCTTCTACCGCACGGTTCAAGTACGGCAGCGCTTCATTTACCTTGTTTTCTCGCAGGAGCGCCTGGCCAAGGGACAGCAGTGCCAGCAGGTGTTTGGGATAGACGCCAATCGTCTTTGTCCAATAATACTTAGCCAGCATCCAATCGTTCATCTGCGACGAATAAATTCCGAGATAGTAATTGACCTCGGGATGATCGGGGGCTGACCGGTACACCGCATCGAGATGGCTCCGCGCCTTCTCGGGTTTGCTAGTCCTCAGTGCTTCGAGCGCTTTCCCCAATTCCTTCTGGGCCTTGGAACTAAGAGCGCCAATCCTTGCGGCGGTCGCCGCGTCATCCCCTTCCGCCGCCGGCTGCATTTGCATGCTGACCTTCAGTTCAGCCGTGCCCTGGTTCTGGGCATCAATACTTTTCTCGACTCTTTCGAATCCCGGAGCAATAACCTGTATCGTGTATTCGGTTGGAGCCACGGCGTTAAACCGCACGTTGCCTTTTTCCGTCGTTCCCTGGCGGTAAAATTGGCCGTTCACCTTCATCACCGTTACCACTGCCGCTCCCTCGATAACCGCTCCGTCGGGCCCTTGGACGGACACGTCCAGGTCGAACGTTCCGACCATCGCGTTCGCCCCCCCGGCACCAGGGAGACCTGCACCGCGCGAGACATTCGGCAGAATGACGTCTTGTCCGGCAACACATAGCGGCAGGCCCGAACAGCACGCTAACGCCAGAATGATGTGGGATTTCCTACAGATGCGCGCAACCATGCCAGGCTCCTATTGCAGAGAAACCTGAGCCCTGGCGTTATTGTCCACCTTATCTCCGATCATTGCCATCCCCAGCTTCCACAGAGTTAGATACTTAGCCGGGCGAAAAAGTTCTGGTTTCAATAAAACCCGTTCGAGCGCGCACATTCCATTGCAGCTTAAACCGTCGCTCAGGAATTCCTCTTGACTCCAAATCTCGATTACACTATTTTACTCTAGGCCTTGTCGAAAAGAGTCTCTGACCGAAGGCCTGGAGCCGATTCCCCGCTCATGAAAAAATCCCAACAGCGCGACCTTTTCCCCGGCGCCCTGGAAATGATGATTCTCCGCACCTTGAAGCGCCAGCCCCTGCACGGCTACGCCCTCGTGCAGCACATCAAGCGCACCTCCAACGACTTGCTTCAGATCGAAGAAGGCTCGCTTTACCCCGCGCTTCAGCGCCTTCTCAAGGAAGAGTTGGTCAAGGCGGAGTGGGCCGTTTCTTCAACGAACCGTCGCGTTCGGATTTACAGGTTGACGCCAGCAGGTGCCAAGCACCTGCAACGCGAGGTCTCGAGTTTCGAACGAATGCTCGAGGGCATTACACGCGTCTTGACGCCCGGTGAATCATGAACTGGTTCAAGCAGCTCTTCTCCCGTCGCCGCCTCTATAACGATCTTTCCGAAGAGATTCGGGCGCATCTTGAGGAAAAAATCGAAGAACTCGTCGCCAGCGGCATTCCCAGAAAAGAAGCCACCGCCGCCGCTCGCCGTGAATTTGGCAATGTAACTTTGATCGAAGAAGACAGCCGCGCGGCATGGCAATGGCCCTCCATTGAGAGTTTTTTGGCGGATGTTCGCTATGGCGCACGCGTGCTTCGCAGAAGCCCCGGCCCCACGGCCGTCATGGTCCTTACGCTCGCTCTGGCCATCGGCGCGACCACAGCAATCTTCAGCGTTGTATACGGCGTGTTGCTGCGCCCGCTGCCGTATACCGATGCGAACCGCATCATGGCCGTCTTTGAGGTCAACTCAACGGGCGGGTGGTCACATCTTGCGGACCCGAACTTCGACGACTTTCGCGATCAAAACCGCAGCTTTCAGGCGATTGCAAAGTACAACTACTACGCCGTGTCCGTTTCGGGGACCTCGCAGCCGTCGCGTACGACGGTTGGGCACGTCTCGCCCGACTTTCTCAAGGTCTTCGGCATTCAGCCGATCCTAGGGCGAGATTTCACCGCCGGTGACGCGAAAAAAGGGGCCGGGCCCACCGTTCTTGTCAGCGATGGATACTGGAAGCAGTACCTCGGATCGCGGCCGGACCTCTCGCAGTCGAACCTAAAAATTGACGGCGCGTCCTACTCCGTTACCGGCGTGCTCCCGGCCGGGTTTCAATTCCCGCCAGACGTGGACCTGTGGCTGCCGACCGACTTGGACGGCGAAAATCGGGGCAGGACGGCACACAATTACTTTGCGGTCGGACGCCTCCGTGACGGTGTGACGGTCGAGCAGGCGAATCAAGACATTAGCGCCATCGCGCGGCGCATTCACGACACCTCGAGCGAGCAAAACGATTATCTCCTCAAAGATGCAATTGTCCTGCCGCTACGGGACTCGATCACGGGTAAAGCTCGCCCGGCTCTGCTGCTCCTGCTCGGCGCGGTGGGATTTCTGCTGCTGGTGGCGTGCGCGAACGTGGCGAATTTGCTCCTGGCCCAAGCGTCGGTGAAAGAGCACGAGCTCGCCATTCGGAGTGCGCTCGGCGCGGCGCGCGGACGGCTGATCCGTCAATTTCTTACCGAAGCCTTTCTGATTTCGCTGGTTGGCGGCGGCCTCGGCATACTCGGAGCGTTGTGGGGCGTGGCGGGATTAGTAGCACTGGCGCCGCAAAGTCTGCCGCGCCTGGACAGCGTCTCGATCAGTATTCCGGTATTTGTGTTCGCGTTCCTGCTTTCCACAGCGGTCGCCGCTGGCCTCGGAGCGTTCATCGCCGCGCGGGCGACATCCGGGGACCTCCGCAAGGGCCTTGTGGAAGGCGGGCGCGGACAAGCGGGTTCGCAAGCCAGCCAGCGCGTTGGCCGGGTAATCGTGGCGGCGCAGATCGCGATCACCTTGGTTCTCGTGGTCGGAGCCGGATTGCTCGGGCGCAGCCTGATGAAAGTGCTCGAAGTGAATCCCGGGTTCCGCGTGGACAAAATTGTCACCATGGACGTCTCGCTTCCGTCGGTGGACGATCCCAAAGCAAAGGCGAGCCAGGCCATTTTCTTCTCAAACCTGATTGACCGCCTCAAACAAATCCCCGGCGTGCGCAAGGTTGGCGCGACGAGCGGCCTGCCGATGAATGACGATGGCGGCCTTCCCGACGGAGGGTTTCTGCTGGTGTCGCAGAGCGATGCGCCCAAGACCATGGATGGTCTTGCTGCGATGTTTCAGCAGAAAGAACGCATGGGCATTGCCGACTTCTGCGTCGCCACGGACGGATACTTCCAGGCTCTCGGAATTCCGCTGATTCGAGGTCGAATCTTTGACGAGCGCGACGGCGCGAATTCTCCGCACGTTGCCGTGATCAGCGAATCGCTTGCGCGCGACCGCTGGCCAAATCAGGACCCCATCGGCCATACGATGGAGTTTGGAAACATGGATGGCGACTTGCGTCTGCTGACCATTGTCGGGCTCGTGGGTGACATTCACGAATATGGCCTCGATGCACCCCCGCGTCCGACCGTCTATGTGAATTTGTTCCAGCGCCCGGACCCGGCAATCACCGTAACCATGTTGAGCGATGCCGACATGCAGTTGGTCACTTCGGCAGCGCGAGGAATCCTGCAGGACCTCAATCCGGAGATTCCGGCAAGGTTCCGGACGCTTTCGCAAGTCTATTCCGCTTCGCTGGGCTCGCGGAGATTCAACGTCATTCTCATCGGGTTCTTCGGAATTGTCGCCCTGCTTCTCGCTACGGCAGGGGTGTTTGGCGTGATGGCCTATTCCGTCAGCCGCCGCACGCGCGAGATTGGCGTGCGTGTCGCTCTCGGCGCGAGCTCCGGCGAGGTTCTGAGGATGATCTTGGTCCAGGGATTGCGCACTATTTTTTTCGGTGTGGCGATTGGAATTGCCGGGTCGCTGGCTCTGACGCGCACCGTGGAGTCGCTCCTCTTTGGCGTGACTGCCACCGATCCGCTGACTTTCGGCGGAGTGACACTGCTCCTCGTTGGGGCAGCGCTGTTGGCGTGTTACATTCCCGCGCGGCGCGCTATGCGCGTCGATCCCATGGTCGCGCTGCGCTACGAATGACGACCGTGAACGAATACTCGAAGGGACTAACCGAGTTTTAGCGCCGGGTGAATCATGAATTGGTTTAAACAACTGTTTTCGCGTCGCCGCCTCTTCAACGATCTTTCCGAAGAGATTCACGCGCATCTCGAAGAAAAAATCGAGGAACTCGTTGCCAGCGGCATGCCCAGAAAAGAAGCTACCCACGCTGCTCGCCGCGAATTTGGCAATGTCACTCTATTCGAAGAAGACAGCCGCGCAGTCTGGCGCTGGCCTTCCGTAGAAGACTTTTTCATGGACATTCGATACGGTCTTCGCACGCTCGCAAGGAATCCGAGCTTCACTGCGGTCGCAGTCCTCACTCTTGCGCTCGGCATCGGAGCAAACACGGCCATCTTCAGCTACGTCAACGCTTGGATGATTAAGCCACTGCCCTATCCGAAAGCAGACAGGCTGATGGTATTTCAGTCGCATGACAAGAAAATGGGATGGACCAGGGATGGCCTCACCTCCACGGCGTCCTTCCTCGATTTTCAGAAGCAGAACACCTCGTTCGAGCAGACCGCGTTATGGACGGGGTGGAATTTCAATCTCACCGGCGACGGCGCTCCCGCGCTCGTCGAGGGGGGACAAGTAACCTGGAATTATTTTGCTGCGTTGGGCGCCAAGCCAATGCTCGGTCGGACGTTCACACCGGAGGAAGATCGGCCGGGGGCGGCGCATGTAGCCATTCTCGGCCAGGGATTGTGGCAGAGCCGGTTCGCTGGCGACCGGAAAATTATCGGGCGAAACATCACAATTGAAGGCGGGCCCTACACGGTGGTTGGCGTGATGCCCGGAACGTTTCAGTTTCCGCTCATGGGCCTCGCCAATTTATGGACGCCACTGGCGCTGACGGACAGGGCGCGCTCCGACCGCGGTAGTTCTTGGTTAACTGCATTCGGCCGGCTGAGGCCGGGCGTGACGCCAGAGCGAGCCGGAGCGGAAAGCGCCGCGATTTATGGGCGTCTCGAAAAGCAGTTTCCGCAGACAAACACCAACGTGACTTTGCTCGTCACATCTATGACTGATCAAGTTGCCAGGGAGGAAGGCGCCCCCGAGGTAATGATCTCCTTCTGTATCGTGGGGTTGATCTTGCTGATGGCTTGCGCGAACGTCGCGAATCTGATGCTGGCCCGCGCGACAAACCGCACAAAGGAGTTCGCCGTTCGCGGTGCGCTTGGTGCCACGAGGGGCCGGCTAGCCCGGCAACTTCTCGCGGAATCGCTGCTGCTATTTTTCTTTGGCGGTGTGGCCGGCGCGCTCTTTGGCCTCTGGGGGATGCGCTGGATCGCGTCTCAGATCCCCGGTCACATCCGCGGGTATCTAGTGAACTACGGACAGGTGGATTTGGATTCCACAACTCTGGGATTCACACTGGCGATCACGCTGCTCTGTGGCCTTCTCTTCGGACTCGCGCCGGCGCGCGCGCATTCGGGTCACGACCTGAACCTCACGCTCAAGGAAGTGTCTGGGCAAATCTCGGGCAGCAAACGCAGCGCGCGGCTGCGGCGCATATTCGTCGCTGCGGAGATTGCGCTGGCCGTGGTGGTGCTCATTTCAACGACGCTGCTGGTGAAGAGCTTCATCATCTCCGTGCGATCCAGCCCAGGGTACAATCCGGCCAACGTAATGGTGGCGCAACTCGCCCTGCCCAAGGCGAAGTACGCGCAGGAGTCGCGGCAACGAAATTTCAGCGAGGATGCGCTTGCACGCCTCCATGCGCTGCCGCAAGTGGTTTCGGTTGGCGCGGCAAGTTCCGTGCCGTTCGGTGGCTTCGGCGGAGGGACCGAAGTCGAAGCGGCTGACAAACCCGCGCCTCAGCCCGGTGAAAGACTCGGCGCGCATTTCACGGCCGTGTCCACTGATTATTTTTCGGCAATGCAGATCGGCCTGGTCAAGGGCCGCGTGTTCAATTCCGCCGACGCACAGGGCAATACACCCTCGGTGATTATCAATGAAACGCTCGCGCGGGAATTTTGGCCAAACGAAGATCCGATCGGGCGAGAACTTCGATTTGGCGAGCAACGCACGGTTTGCACGATTGTGGGCGTGGTAAGGGACATCAAAATGTACTATTTGCGGTCTCGGCCCGAGCGGCAGATGTACGTTCCCTTGGCGCAATTTCCTTCTGCGACGCTCGGATTCGTGGCGCGGACCACTGGAAATTCCACAACAATGGCGGCGGCCATCCGCGACGCGATTTGGGGGGTGGACCGCGACCAGCCGATCTCTTCAGTTGAACCGCTCGAAACCTTGATGGCGACAGTGGACACGGGGAACCGCGTAGTGACCAAGCTGATGGTTTTCTTCGGCGCGCTGGCCATGTTTTTGGGAGTGATCGGAATATACGGCGTGATGTCGGATCTGGTCTCGCAGCGCACTCACGAAATCGGCATCCGAACGGCGCTGGGCGCAAGTCCGGTGCAGGTGATGGTCATGGTCATTGGCCAAGGACTGAAGTTGGCGTTGATTGGCGTCGCTGCGGGAGTGGTCGCGGCGCTTGGCGCGACCAGATCGCTTGCGACGATGCTCTACCAGGTCACGCCAAGCGATCCGCTGACGTTTATTGCCGTACCGATTGTTTTTGCAGCGGTCGCTGCGGCGGCGTGTTACGTCCCCGCGCGCCGCGCGATGCGGGTGGACTCGCTAGTAGCCTTGCGGTACGAGTGAAGGCCCTGAACGAACATCGCGTGCCTGATTCGTCGTTCTTGCAAGTGACCGCGGGATGCCCCTTTCCCACGCTTTCGGTATGTGGCCCGGTCGCCCTCGGCATGACGCGATTCCTCCCAGGTACGCTCTTCAAGAATCTTTACCTTCAACTTTTAACTGTCGACTGTTAACCTCCCTCGCTCGGTTGCGGCCGGAGTTCACCCCGGCTGCCCGTGCTTCGAGGGGAGCGCAGCAGAACGGGCATTAAGTCCTTCGCCCTCAATCAAATACAGTACCACTAAGTTAAATATTGACAGGATAACTTCTCGGTGCTATGATGCCCTTTGATAGTTAGCCGCCACGCCCGTCGATTCGTTCTGTTGCCCGCTAGCCGCCTATCCTTCCATCACTGCCATTCACAGCCTTCTAAGTCCCATCAAATCATTTCGTCTGCAGACCCCCACCCTCTAGCCCTTTTGGAATCATATCGTTTCAAAAACATGGCGGGGAGGGGGCATTCCCGGCGTTCCGACCTTCGAGCGTTCCAACGTGCAGACGTTCCCCATTGTCCTAAGTCCTTTCCTTACCTCGTTACCTCACTTCCTTGCTTCCTCCTCCTTAAGTCCTTTAGCTGCAACACTTATGGCTCCGCCCGTAAGTGTTGCAAACAAAAGACTTGCGTCTTTTCTAAGTCCTTTAGATGCAACACTTACAAAAAACCACCGGGGAGGGGGTAGAGATTATGGTTAACCAAGTGTTGGGAACAAGCCAACCCTCCTTCTTCTTGCTCCCCTGCTCTGTGCCTCGGTGCCTCGTGGCTGGTCAGTCTTCCGTCCTCCGTACACTCTTCCAAGTTCGGTATGCTGCAACCCCTTTATTTGCCACTCTTACGAAAACACCGGGGGTGTGGGGGTATTCTTCCCACTTTGGGACTTCTCCCGCGCCGTCAAAGCCAGCACTAATCGGTGTGCTATCATCGGCCTTGCTGCCTCCGCTCCAGCCAAGAAAGCGAGCCAGGAATGACCGCGCGCATCCTTGACGGCACCAAAATCCGCGACCAGATCTTCGCCGAATTGAGTGACGAAGTCCGCCTCCTCACCGCAGCGGGCGTTCGTCCCGGTCTCGCGGCGGTTCTGGTTGGCGAGAATCCGGCCTCCCAGCTCTACGTCAAGAGCAAGATTGCCGCCTGCGAACAGCTCGGCCTCTCCAGCGCCCTCATCACACCACCCGCCACGGTCGGCACGCTCGAAATGCTCGCGGTTGTCGAAGATTTGAATCGCGACAGCAGCGTTGACGGCATTCTCGTCCAGCTTCCGCTTCCCCCGCAGGTCGATACCAAGCGCATCCTGGAAGCCGTCGATCCCGCCAAGGACGTGGATGGCTTCCATCCCGTCAATCTCGGCCGCCTCGTCAGCGGACGCCCCGGCCTGGTCGCCTGCACTCCCGCCGGCTGCATGGAAATTCTGCGCCGCAACGACATCAAGATCGAAGGCGCCAACGCCGTCGTCCTCGGCCGCAGCGACATCGTCGGCAAACCCATGGCCCTTCTCCTCATGCACGCCAATGCCACCGTCACGATCTGCCATTCCAAAACGCGCGATTTGCCGGATGTCCTCCGCCGCGCCGATATCATCGTCGCCGCCATGGGCAAAGCCGGCTACGTGGAAGCGGACTGGATCAAGCCCGGCGCGACGGTCATCGATGTTGGCACCAACCGTGTTATGGACCCCAAAGAAGCCGAGCGGCTGTTTCACAACTTTCCAGACCGCCTCGAAAAATTCCGCGCCAAAGGAAGCGCTCTCGTCGGCGACGTCCATCCTGGCGCTATCAACATTGCCGGAGCGCTCACGCCCGTGCCCGGCGGCGTCGGCCCCATGACCATCACCATGCTCATGAGCAACACCGTCAAAGCCGCGCGCCTCCGCCGTGCCTCGCCCAAATTTTCCGCAACGCAATCGACCGCCACTGTGCGGTAATCGGAAAAAAATGCTGAGACTCGGACTCACCGGCGGCATCGCCAGCGGCAAAAGCGCCGTCGCCGCCATGCTTCGCGAACTGGGCTTCGCCGTCCTCGACGCCGACTCCCTGGCCCACCGGCTCATCGAGCCCGGCCAGCCGGCGTATGCGGAAGTACTCCAGGACTTTGGCCAGGCCGTGGTGGCCCCGGATGGCCACGTTGACCGTGCGAAGCTCAGCGCTATTGTTTTTGCCGATCGCGCCAGACTCGACCACCTCAACGCCATCGTCCATCCTCGCGTGGCCGAAGTCGTCTTCCGTCAATTCGAGGAATGGCAGCGTAACGGCACGCGCGATGCCGCCTTTGTGGAAGCTGCGCTCCTCATCGAATCCGGCATTCACAAGAAACTGGATGGTCTCGTGGTCGCATGGTGCAAGCCTGAACAGCAACTCGAGCGCCTCCTCGTGCGCGGCCTCAGCGAAGCCGAAGCCCGCCGCCGCATCGCCGCCCAGCTTCCTGTCGAGGAAAAACTGCGTCTCGCCACGGAGAAAATCGACTGTTCCGGCTCTCTTGAGCAAACCCGCCGCCAGGTCGAAGCCCTCGCCACCAAGCTCCGCCGCAGTCAGGCGCCGCGGTGACCCGTTTCCAGATTTTCTTTATACTATTGGCATCGGTGCATCAGAAGGGATGACAACCATGACCGCAGTAAACACTTCCAACCGCGCGCGCATCATTCTTGCCGCGCTGGTGCTTATCCTCGGCGCCTACTGGGCCGGCTCGCAATTCGGCCCCCGCCAACCCACCAAGGTCGAAGCCGTGCCTCGGGGCAATTCGAGCTCTCCGGCCGCGAACGCGGAGCGCGATGCTTCCCTGACCGGCGATGAATCTATCAACGTACGCGTCTACCGACAGGCGTCCCCGGCTGTGGCCAACATTCTCACCAAGGCAACGGAATATGATTTCTTCATGGACCCGGTGCCCGTCGAAGGCGCCGGCTCCGGCTTTGTGATTGATGCCCGCGGCTACATCCTCACCAACTATCACGTCGTCGAAGGCGCTCAGTCCATCGAGGTTGTGCTCGGCGATCAAACCCACTTCCCGGCAAAATTCATCGGCGCCGACCAGCGCAACGACGTCGCGCT
>Ga0209648_10000561_pt1 | contig 28649 bp, 28 predicted proteins | sample GraSoi2013_115cm_FD_185830 | JGI IMG/M metagenome (GOLD analysis project Ga0209648, IMG submission 185830) | Grasslands soil microbial communities from the Angelo Coastal Reserve, California, USA - Sample 9_17_2013_115cm (SPAdes) (version 2) | ecosystem: Environmental > Terrestrial > Soil >...
CGGCAGCGGTGAGCCTTTCGATGACCTTCATCGGTCCACCGCATTTAGGGCAGCGCCAAATATCGCGACAATCTTCGGCGGAAGAGGCGTGTTGTCCGGCTTGCGGCTGTTGTGCCGAACCCAACAACTGAAAGCAAAGAGGCAGGAGTGTGGCGCGTTTGCGGTTGGCCAAAAAGCCGAAGTTACGGATGCGCACGAAGCCTTGTGGAAGGATATGCAGTAAGAAGCGGCACAAGAATTCATTGAGCGATAGCGGCAGCAGCTTCTGTTCGTTGTGGTGAGCAGAATCACGCCAGCGAAAAGTGACTTGGCCATCGGTGAGAGAGACCAGGCGATGGTTGGAGATGGCCACACGATGAGTGTAGCGGCCCAGATATTGCAACACATATTCGGGACCACCAAAGGGACGTTTCAAATAGACCACCCAGTCTTGTCGGTAGAGTGGCCGCAGCCAGGCAGCGAAGATCTTGGGTTGCGCAAGAAGCTTCAGGTCTCCCTGGAAGTTGAGCTGGCCATTGTGGAAAGCCTGTTCGAGAGCGTCGACGAACTTGCCGCGAAAAACTTCACGCAGCACTTCCTTGGGAAGAAAGTAGTTGTCTCGTGAGCGGACCCAGCAGGTGTGATCGGGCGAGAGGCCGCCGGCAGGAACGACACAATGAACATGCGGATGAATTTTGAGTTTTTGGCTCCAGGTATGCAACACGCTGAAGAAGCCAATCTCTGCGCCGAGGTGTCTCGGATTGCGAGCCACTTCGAGAAGGGTTTCGGCACTGGTGCGGAACAGGAGATCGTAGAGGATCTTCTTGTTCTGCAGAACCAGTGGCGCCAAGCGGCTGGGGAGTGTGAAGACCACGTGCAGGTAGCGGGTGGGGAGAAGCTCACGTTGACGCGCGGCAATCCACCGTTCCCGGGCAGCGATCTGACACTTCGGGCAGTGGCGATTGCGGCAGCTGTTATACGAGATGGTGGCACGATGCCCGCAACGGGTGCACTCATCGAGATGACCGCCGAGTGCGGCCGTACGACACCGCCGAATGGCCAGCAACACTTTGATGTGCTTCCAACGGAGCCAGTGGCGATTTCGTTCGAGGAAAGCATCTCCCGCGGCGCGGATCAGATCGGCCACCTCGAGTGGTGGCCGGGCCATCTACTCTTCCTGCGGCGAACGGCCTTCGAGCGGCAGCGAATCCAACGGACTCGAGGCCGCATGCAGGTGACGTTGGGATAGATGCAGATAGCGGGCCGTCTCTTTCAGATCGTTATGACCTAACAGGATTTGAATGGTGCGCAGGTCAGCACCATCCTCGAGTAGATGCGTCGCAAAACAGTGCCTCAGCGTATGTGGGTGCACGTCTTTCTGGAGGCCCGCTCGCTGGGCGGCTTCCTTGCAAGCGTTCCACACTACCTTGGTGGTGATCGGTGTATCACCGGTATGCCAGCGGTTGCCTGGAAACAGCCAGGCGCTTGGCTTGCGCTGTAATCCGCGCCAGTACTCCCGCAGCGCCTCGAGTAGTTTTGGGCTGAGCATCACATCCCGGTCTTTGCGTCCCTTGCCGCCCTGGACGTGAATCACCATGCGTTGGCTATCGATGTCGCTGACTTTCAGGTGTGTCAATTCAGCGCGTCGTACTCCGGTGGCGTAGAGCGTCATCAGCAGAGTGCGATGGAAGGAAGTGTCGGCGGCCTGAATGAGTTGAGCAACTTCTTCCTGGCTGAGGATCGCTGGCAGGCGATGGGCTCCTTTCGGATAGGGAGTGTCGGCGATGCTCCAGGCTCTCTTGAGCGTCTTACAGTAAAAGAACCTTAAGGCTGCTAGACGGACCGCGACACTACTCGCTGACAACTTGCGCCTCTCAAATAGATCCGCTTGGTATTCGCGAATATGTCGAGGGCCTAAGCGATCCGGGGAGCAGTTGAAGTGTCGAGCAAAATCCTCGACTGTGCGGATGTAGGAACGTGTGGTATGTTGAGCGTAATTACGTCGCTGGAGTTCTTCCAGCATTATTTTGCGAAGATGGGTCACAGGAACACCTCCTGTGACCCACATTTACATCAGGCCATCGAGCAACCAATGCTCCCTACCTCACGCGAAGCGTCCGCCGCACGAGCGGCTACGTCCAAACGCTCTTGTGATGACTCATCTGGCCACCTTCCGGGTGGTCGGCTAGCCGGAAACTGAGACACTACCCGGCGCGATATCCGGCCAGGGTCCAGACATCCTGGGCTTCTTCGTGACGAAGCACGTAGCGGTCGCCATCGTCCAGCAGCACGCGAAAATACGTGGCTCCGGGCGAATACCAGCGATCTTCAATCGCCACGACTTCTCTGGAGCCATTTTTCAGATTCAGCCGCAAGGGGCGCTCGTCGGCTTTAAATCCGGAATAGCATTCCACATGAAGGACCTGCTCAGGCATGGGCCTTTGTTCCTCTGCGGCTTTCCGCAAGCTCCGCGTTCCAGGCAGCGCCGAGAAAAATAATCACCGCGGAAAGCTGCATCCAGATGATTAAGCCGATTACCGCGGCCAAACCGCCATAAACGACGCTGTAAGGCACGCGGCGAACGTAGACTCCAAAGAGCACGTCCACCAGCCACCACAGCAACGTCGCGACCATCGCACCCGGTAGGACATTGCGCATGCTGTCCTCCTGGGGCCGCGCCACACGGTAAATGACCGTTAGCGCCAGCATGGCGAGCAAGATCGCGGCGGTAGGAAAGAAGACATTCCACCATCCTTGCAAAGTGGTGTGCTTGCCAATTTCGCGGCCGATCCAGTGACGCAGCGGCTTGCCGAGGACGCCGAGGATGCCCGCCGCCACGAGCGGGGCAAAGGTCACCAGCAGCAACAGCAAACCGCGAATTTGCCGGTGCAGAAACCCGAATTGTTCCGTGTCTCCATAGATGGTATGAATCCCCTGCATCACCAGCTTCATGACCTGGGAGCCGGCGAATAAGGTGCCCGTCCAGCCCAACGCAGCGATCTTCCAGGCATCCGGTCCGCGCTTTACCAAGAATTCCGAGACGATCGCCTGGCTCCCCGGAGGCAGGAATTGTGTGAGATCAGCAATCATGTCAAACAGACTCGTCCTGCCGCCGATCCGGCTCGTTGCCAGCGCCACGGCAATCAACAATGCTGGGAAAAACGCTAGGAAAAGATTGAAGGCAATGGCCTGTGAGATCACACCGCATTGGGGAAATACGCGCGCAAACATCCCGTAAATCCGCCGTAGAAGCCTCGCCGTTGCGTTCATAGCCCGGCATTATACCTGCCTGAGCTCGCACGGCAGGTGAAGATCTCTCTCACGCTGGCTTTTCCATGCGGATCACGGGTAGCGATTCTCCATTTGCCAATGGAATCGAGATGGGCTTCACGGCGACGTATCCCTTAACGCTGAAGAGCTTTGCCCCGGTCAGCGTCGCCCCCATCTCGTAGCGAGTAAAACCCGCCGACCTCGCAGCGTCTTCGCAAGCCTGCAGGATCATGCTGCCAACTCCGCGGCGCGCCCAATCCGGATGGACGAAGAAAGCGCGAATCTTTGCGGCATCGCGAGGAGGGTCCAGCAAAGTGTCCTCGCGTCCTGTCCAATGATCGCTACCGAAGAGCGTCTTGCGCTTGCTCCAGCCGCCGCAGCCGACGATGATTAATTCGGATAGCCCGGCCGCGGCCTCGTCGCGAGCGACGGCAGTTCGCTCGGCTTCCGCCACGATATACGTTCCGTCAGCGATGAGCTGGCTATCAACGCCAAAAACGGTTTGGAGCGCGCCTTCGATCTGCGCTGGAGTATAGTCCAGCGTTTGCAATCCACGCGCGGACTTGTTGATCAGTTCACGGAGAGCAGGAACGTCTTCCGGAACGGCGAGGCGTAGACGAATGTTTGCTTTCGCCATCATTCGAATGCAGGAGCAGCGGAGTAAATTCTATCGTCCAGCGACTGGGCAAGGCGACAGAATTTGCATCGATCATCACGCCGGAACTCTGAATTATTTTTCGCTCGGATGAGTGGTCCTGCGCAGTCTAGTCAGCAAGTTGGCCAATTTCGGCCGGTCCTGTTCGCTCAGGGCCGTGAATTTCAATCCCAAGCCAACGCCGGATTTTGCGTGCCTCACGACGGCGTCTGCCCTGATTTGCCCTTCTTGCACCAGAAAATTCAATCGGGTCAGAACGCCTTCCGCCTTTGGTTCGGGAGTCTCGATAAACAATCCTCCCATGCTCATATCCCGGACACGCGAGACGTCCTCGCGCCCGTGACATTTCCAGTACACCCACACATCTCCGGGTGCCGGGACGCGGGAGGTCAATCTCCTGGACGGGGTAGTCAATGGCCGAGAGGGAAGCTTTCCGGACACCATGGTCTTAGGCTCGATCGCCCGGTGCAGCATAAACAGGCGATATGACTGTAGTGTCAAAGTCTGCTTAATCGTTTCAGAAGAAATGCTTGGGGAAAACTCTATCCAGCGTTCGGCGGCTGGCCGATGGAATCTACAAGGATAGTGGGGCACGCATTAGGCGAATGCCGACGTTTATTCGTGCAAGACCACACTCAGGAGGGAACTGTGGACGTGAAGTCCGCCGTTGTAACGAATGAAGCCAAGCCTTCTGAATTTATTCATAAAAAAGTTGACCCGGGAGCGCGTTGTGCCAATCATCTCCGCCAGCATCTCCTGTGAAACTTTGGGGCGCACCTTTTGCGGTGTGGATTCCGAGCCGTAGCGCGCCAGCAGCAAAAGAGTCCTAGCCAGCCGTTTCTCGCTGGAGTTAAAAAGCTGATCGATCAAATCCTCCTCGATTCGAATGTTCCGCGAAAGGATGTAAGACATGAAGCGGTCGGAGAGCGCATGTTCGGAATGGAGCACGCGCATCATCTCGTTCTTTTCTATGACCAGGATGGTTGTGGGAACAATCGCTGTGGCCGTCCCCATGCGAATTTCCTGGCCTGCCAGGCATCCTTCCCCGAGAAAGTCGGCGGGTCCGAGTATCGCCACGACCGCTTCTTTGCCGACCTCATTGACAACGGATAGTTTTACACCGCCATCTTGAACGTACATCACACTCGTGGCGGGCTCACCTTGAGAGTAAATCTTCTCTGACTTTCGATACGCTTCGACTTTTCTCGCTAGGCCGGCGGAATGGAGAAAAGCTTCGACATCGAAGGCCAGCTTTCCTTTTAGTTTTGGCCTGGGTTTCTTGTTGTTAGGACTCGCGATAGCATTCATAAAACACCGCTTAACGCCGATTTTAGCGAAATCAGCGGGCTCAAATCAAGATATTTTTAGGTTGATGTTTCAAAGTATGAAAAGGGATCCGCAGCCATTGTCCGCGATTCAGTCTGCATGCTTTTTCAAAGTTCGGACTCGAAAGGAGTCTTAATTTCTCCACGCCCGGGCGGTTCCTTTAGTTTGGTCATTGGCACCGGCGAGCCGACATTGGCATACTTTTCTTGTGCGGATTTGGCCACACGCGACTTCGCCATTTCTTTCTGGACACCCGTAAGTGTCGCTCTTGCCGATCCATTACTGGCTTTCTTCTTAGGCATACTTCCATGATGAACCGGACACCGAGGCCATTCTGTTCTATTTGGAACAGGGGGGCGGGTCCAAACCTATCGCCCACTAACGGCGTGCCTCGACGATGAAACCAAGTTCCTTTGCTCCTTCATCGAGTAAAGCGCCGAATCGGCTTCCCGTAAGAGCTTTTCAATCGTTTCGCCGTCTTGCGGGTAGACGGCAATCCCCGCACTGACCGAGAGCTTTGGTTCATTGCCGTCATTGGCAACGCTCTCGCAGATGCGCTGCGCCACCTGCTGAGCCTTTCGCGCGTTGGTTTCCGGTAAGACAACCGCGAACTCGTCCCCGCCAAAGCGCGCGGGAGTATCGATATCCCGGCAACTAGAGCTCAAGACATCGGCCAATCGGCACAGCGCTTGGCTCCCGACCAGGTGTCCGTAGCGGTCGTTGATTCGCTTCAAACCATCCATGTCAAAAAACAACAGGGCAAACTCCCGGTTCGTCCGGTTGCTCCGCCTGATTTCTCCGTCAAGCACATCCACGAGGTGGCGATAGTTGGCCAGCCCGGTCAGCGAATCGCTGGCGGCCTGCTGGCGGAGGTGATTCTCCAGCTCGCGCTGACGGGTGACGTCTTCGGCGATGACCTCGTAACCTTCCAACTCGCTCTGTTCGGTGAGCACTTCTCGTCCGCTCAAGCGGACCTTCAAGATGGCGCGGTCCTTGCGCTGCCATTCTATTTCGATGGGATCGACGTGAGAATCCGCACCGGCATGACCCAGCAATTGAGCTCGTTTGCCGGAGTCTTGAATAATTTCGCGCGCTAGATCTAGCGCCAAGAGTTCTTCTTTCGACTCATAGCCGAGCATCTTGGTCATCGCTTCATTTACTTCCAGAAACCGTCCGTCGAGACCGCAGCGGCAAATTCCGTAGCTTAGATTTCCTGCCAGGGCGCGGTAACGCGCCTGCGACCGTCGCAGTTCTTTCTCCGCGCGATCACGTTGCTCGCGCAACGCTTTCTCATCGAGGGCTCGATGCACCGCCACAGGCAGGTGGCTAATCCTCTCCGTTTCGATGCAATCGGAAGCACCCGTGAGTATGAGCTTGGCGGCGGTTTCCCGTTTCAAGCCTTTGACCAAAAAGATGACAGGGATGTCCTTCTTCATTTCACGAAGAACATCCAGAACCTGGGTTTCTTGCCAGTTAGGGCTGGGGTGCTCGGCTACCACGAGGTCAAAGGGCGCCGAACGGAGCCGTTGCCCGAATTGCTCGGGTGTCACAACTATATCCAGGCTGAGAGTGAACCGTACTTTCTTGAGTTCGGACAGGCAGTGTTCGACTTCTGCCAGGAACCGATGGACAAAGAGGATTCGCACAAGACTGCGTCTTAGTCCAATTATGTCGAGGGCCGAAGCCCGGGTTCCTTGCTCCATCTCCGTTTTTCGCTGCAACCGTTTGAAAAATCGCTTGAAAATGCCGGGGTGGCAGTTCTCTTCCGCGCCAAACCGCCCCCCCGGCCTTCGTTAGTCTTACCTTCTTAGAAAGGCTACGAATTGACTGTGCCAATGTCTGTTCAATATTGAACAGTAGGTACTAGTCCGGTATTTGATAAAGCACAATTCCGGCCAGCCCCAAGTCGAGGTACTGATAGAGGCAACTGCTGCTTTTTTCGTCAACTGGCCTTGCCTTGCGGCCTTTAACACCGCGTCGTACACTGAGAACGTAGAGGACTCCTCCGTGACCACACCCGCACATTTTGTTCAAGCATCTGAGCTCGCGCGCAGTGCGCGCAGCGAAGAAGCCGTCGCCAAGCACAAAAAATATCTGTGGCCTTCGGTGACCAATTATTTCCAACAGCCGTTGGTAGCTGACCGCGGCGAGATGCAGCACTTGTGGGACGTGGAGGGCAACAAATATCTCGATTTCTTTGGCGGCATCCTGACTGTTTCCGTGGGCCACTGCAACCCGAAGATTTCCAGCAAAGTGACCGCGCAGGTCAACCGGCTGCAGCACACTTCGACGCTCTATCCCACCGAGCATATCGTGGCTCTGGCGGAAAAGATTGCACAAATTACGCCAGGAAATTTGCAGCAAAGCTTCTTCACCAACTCCGGCACGGAAGCGAACGAAGCCGCCATTCTGCTGGCGAGAATGTCCACTGGCAGTTTTGATGTAGTCGCGCTTCGCCACGCTTATTCCGGCGGGTCGGCGCTTGCCAAGGCCGTCACCGCGCACGCGCCGTACCGCAAGGCTGGCGTCATCAGCGTTGGCATTTCGCACGCCGTGAATCCTTATTGCTACCGCTGCCCGTTACACTTGAAATATCCGGATTGCGAAGTGGCTTGCGCGGACGACGTGGAAAACCTCATTCAAACAGGAACCAGCGGCAACATCGCCGCGTTCATCGCCGAACCGATTCAAGGCGTCGGTGGTTTCATTACTCCGCCGAAGGAGTACTTCAAGATCGTCTTCAAGATCGTGAAGAAGTATGGTGCGCTGTTTATCTCCGATGAAGTGCAAACCGGCTGGGGACGCACGGGAAAGAAATGGTTTGGCATCGAGAATTGGGAAGTGATTCCGGACATGATCACCAGCGCGAAAGGCATGGGCAACGGTGTGCCGGTTGGTTTGACGGTGACGACTCCGGAAATTGCTGGCAGCTTCCAAGGGTCGAACATCGCGACATTCGGCGGCAATCCGGTGACGAGCGTGGCGGCCAAAGCCACCATCGAGCTGATTGAAGAGGATAATTTGTTGGAGAACGCCCATGTCGTCGGAACGTACTTCCGCGGCAAGCTGGAAGAGTTACAGGCGAAGCATTCGCTCATTGGCGACGTGCGCGGCAGGGGATTGATGCAAGCGCTCGAATTAGTGAAAGACCGCAAGACCAAAGAACCCGCTCCCGAAGCCGCCACGCAGGTGATGGAGCGCGCGCGCCAGAACGGCTTGCTCATTGGCAAGGGTGGCCTCTATGGCAACACGCTGCGCCTCGCTCCCATGCTGAACACGACCAAGGCTGACGTCGACGAAGCAATCAAGCTCCTCGACAAATCGTTCTCCGAGGTAAAACAATGAACCCGTTTTGGTTCGAGCACCTGGTGAACTGGCTGTGTTTCGTCGCATGGGACTTTCTGATTGCAACGCCGTTGGTTTTGGGCGATTCGGCATTGGTGGCAGACATCCCCTAGAATCATCACGCCAACGTGGAGGAGTTATCTCTCCATTGGGGCGACTGGCCTTGTAGTCTTGTCGGAACTGTCGTGGTTTGTTGTCGGGTTCTGGATAGTTCTACGTGGCGGTGGATCTTACGATCTGGTGTTCCAACGGACTGCAATGTTGGGATTCCTTGCGGCGCCGGCTGGCTTTTTGGCGAGCCTCTTTGGGAAAGGCGGGTTAAGGTGGCCCGCCTGTAGTCTTTCTATTCTTATGATGTGTTCTTGGTTAGGTTTAGGATTCTCGGATTTATGACATTGCGAGGCGTTTGCGCCGCTTCGGCTTTTCTCCTTTGTGGAGTTTTAGTTTGCGCCCAAGCTCCATCGCAGAAGCAGCTTTGGAAGTCGGTCGCGTTCGCGATTGTAAAGTTCAATAACGAAGCGCCGAAGTCCTGGAACATTTATCACACCGAGAAAAAAGGGCTGCTGCTGGTGCACCTGTGGAAGCGCTACCTGCTGGTCGATACCAAGGAGCAAGAGGCCTACGAAATCGATCCGCAAACGGTGAAGGCGCACGGCGAAGACGTGGAATGGTCACCCACCGATAAGCCCGATGAGCCGCTCGAAACTCCTGAGTGGAAAACGCGAGACGTAGGCAGCATGCAACTGGTGAGATTTCGCCTTGGCAAAGATGGGCACTTCCTGGAGCTGCAAATCCCGTTGCTAATTAACGGCAAACCGGCGTACTGAACTGCACCTTTTCAGCGGCGATATACGCCGTAATACCACGGAATCCCGAGCGCGCCCGGTTCAACACCCACGACTACGGAATCGCCGGCGCGAAACCGCTCGTAGTCATCCAAATCAACGGCCAACCGCTCGATCTTCTGCCCTTCTCGCCAAGAATGAACGAACAATCGGCGCGTGCCGCGAACGATACCAGGCATATTGTAGCGGCTATCCACGGTAGTGGGGTGATAGGCCACATTCTTTTGTGAGTCCAGCTTGCCGTTCAAAAGCAGCATAGCGGCTAGAATCCAGGGCAGCGGAATAAACCCTGTATAGATGCGCTTGAGCACTTCGAGTTCCCGACGATTTCGCGCGCGGCGGTCAAGAATTACCGCGACCGTCAGCGCGATAAAGAAAAGCACGCCAAAAAAAACCAGCATGAGGTCCAGATCCAGCGGAGGATAAATCTGGCTGACGTAGGGAAACGCCAGCGATCCGGCCAGAAATACCGCCGTGCGCTTGAGCAATCGCCGCCGGAACATGACCTCGGCAGCCGCCGAAGTCAGGCCGCACGAGGGACACTGATCCGCAATCCGCTCGGAACCGCAGTCAAGGCAACGCGTCATCACTCTTAGTATAAAACGGGATTAGGCACCGCTGGTGGAGAGCGAGGAAAGCAAACTCTCGTAAAGCTTCTGGCTTTCGGGTTCGGGGACAGCCACAGACACTCCCATGCCCTTCCCGGGCTCGATGCGCTTTACAAAACAATTGAGATTTACGGGCCGGTCGAGAGTCAGCCGCGCGATAAAGCCCGCGCCCACCCAGAGCGGATCGTGGGCTTCGATAAACATTCCGCTGGCGCTGATGTCGCGCGTGCTTCCGCGAAGGACCGCGGAGCCCCATTCGATTTCGAGGTCGGCACGGAACGAGTAACGTGGCGCCCAGCGACGATCGACTCGTCGGGCTGGATGTTCCCCACTGCCCATAGATCCGGTAGCGCCCCCTGCCAGGGATTACGTACCACGGCGCTCGGGCGAACTCGCCGCCTATCGATTGCAAGCATACGCCTTCTTCCACCACAACACACTACGACGCCGAAGACGTATGTTTTGTTCCCAGCAATGGGAGTTTCGATGCGGAGCACCTCACACAGGTGACCTTCACGAGTGGAAAGCCGAAACTTAGTCCTGATCAGCTTCCGAAGAGTCATCCGGGGAAGCCTTTCCCGTCGCTGCTTTTTCCCCGGCGCGTATCCGGCGCTGGACTTCCGCCTGTAGATATTTGCGAAGGCTTTCCGGAACGATACCCGGGGCTGCTAATTCCCTCAGGTCGGAAACCGTGAGCTCCGGAAGATAAGAAAGAATCGCGGCCAGCGGCGCCGAGGGTTGACGGACCAGCGCGAGCCGCACGTTATAGGTAATCGACCACTTGCGATGGCCAATGATCGCGGGAATCACAGAAGAGAGGAGTTTTTCGCGCGACAGCACTTTTAGGATTTGTGCTTCCGTCAGGTACGGATTGTCGAGCACTATCGATACGACTTGGGCGTGGCCTTCCGCGAGCAGCGCGCCGGCCACGCGCGCCGGGCCGCGCCTTGCCAGCGTAATTTTTTGGCCTAGCGGAAGTTGCGGCAGACGACCCAGCAATTGTTCTTCAGCGTTGAGCTTCAGCTCCGCCGAAATTCCCGGCAAAATCGCAATCTGCACCAGGTCCATCAAATAGAGGTCGCGGAGAAGACGCAGGCTGACCAGCCGCGGCGTGCGCGGATGAAACGCCAGCGCTCGCTTCACCCGGTAACTTTTCAGAAGCGGTTTGCGCCGCGCCACTTCTTCGAGTACTTCTCCCCGGAGATCTTTCCGTTCCAGCAGCAGGCAGACATGCGTTTCGTCCAGCGCCGGATTCTCCAGAAGGGCGAGCACCACTTCCATAGAATGATGGTGCAACAATGTGGCAAGCTCTTCGCCCGTGGCGACGAGCGCGCGTTCGCGGCTTGCTGCGTCTTCGGCCATTTCAAGTTCGCGCGGCGCGGGCCGCTGCCTCCGCGGGAGATACTTGCAGCCAGCTGATTTGTGCCGCGGGGAATATCCGCTTCAATGCCACATCAAGTTGCGCATCAAAAAAAGCGCACCGGCCCACGGTTCCTCCCATTTTCACAATCCCGAAATTCTCTCGTCCGAGGCTGGAATGGTCAGCAACCGCTTGCACCAGAGAGGATAATTCGCCCGCTGCTTGCGACAAAGCCTCTCGCGCCTCAGGATCCGCAGCGTCGGCTGCCGCAGCCACGATAGGAAATATCAAGGGAAACACGTCGTCCGGCTGCGCGCTGGCGCATTGTTGTAGCTCCCGCCAGGAAGCATAGCCGAGTTGCGCCAGAATCTTTGTTCCCAGAGGCGAGTCCGTTCCCCGCTGCTCTCGCTCTTTCATCGCACGTGCGACGGCCCGGCTGCCAATGTCAAACGCGCTGCCGTAGTCTCCGAGCCGAAATCCGAGCCCTCCCGTGCGCCAGATTTCTCCTTGGGCATTGCGCCCAATCGCGGCGGACCCGGTTCCCGCAACCAGCACGATCACTGGACCTTCCCCGGCCGCCGCCAGCGCCGTTTCCAAGTCCGTGAAAATGCTGACCGCCGCGCCGGGGAATGCTGCCGCAATTGAAGCTCGCATCCCCTCCTTCAACTCCGGATTCCCTGTGCCCGCCAATCCCGCACCGATCGCAGCGACATCATTTCGTGCCGCTCGTGCTTCTTGCAAACAAAGGTCCGCTGCCTTCTCGATTTCCCTCGTCGCCGACTCGACTCCCGCGCGGTAGGGATTCGAAGGCCCGGAAAAGCAGCGGGCGATTATCTTTCCGGCGGAATCCATCAACACACATTCCGTCTTTGTTCCGCCACCATCAAATCCCAAGACATAACGCATAGCAGAAGAATACGCGAGAACCTCTTCTCTGTATCCCAGGCAGCGGCTGCGGTGTATTCTTGCGGAAACTCTCCCGCAGATCCAGCCTTTGCCGGACCGTTGAGCAGTGCTGGGGAGGACACCATTGAAATTTACTATCAACCACGCACGAGCCGTCGCCGGAAACGATATCTACGTCAGCGTGCAAGCGGACGACGGCAAGTCCCTGACCTCTGTGCGCGCGGAACTGGACGGCATCGAACTTGCCGCAGATGAACTTTCCGCACCCAGCGATTTTTACGAACACACCTTTTCGCGTGCGGGCAGCGCCGGCCCCAACACCGGACACACCCTAATCGTTACCGCCGAATTGAATGACGGCACCGAGCACAGCTCCACGTCCATTTGGTCCGATCAAATCTAGGAATCCTGACGCAACCGCTCACAGAAATCTCCCTAGCACGCCGCCCGCGCTGCATATAATCTCCAGCGATGCGCATCCACCCGCTGGACCTGGCGATTGTCATTGCGTACCTGCTCGGCGTCACGGCGCTGGGGATGCGCTTCCGCCGCGGGCAGCAAAACGCCACCGACTATTTTCTTGGCGGCCGCACCGCGCCATGGTGGGCGCTGGCCTTTTCCATCGTCGCCACGGAAACCTCAACACTCACGATCATCGGCACCCCCGCCATCGCCTACGGCGGGAATCTCACTTTTCTTCAACTGGTCTTCGGCTACCTGATCGGCCGCGTGCTCATCGTCCTGTTGCTGCTCCCCGGATATTTTCGCGGCGAATTTTTCACCGCCTACGCGCTGATCGAAAAACGCTTTGGCGAACGCATGCGCGCGGTCGCCGCCAGCACTTTCCTCATCACCCGCGCGATTGCCGAAGGCGTCCGCGTTTCGGCCATCGCCCTGGTCGTCAGCGTCGTGCTGGGAACCTCGGAAAAATTAGCGGTCGTCATCGTCATCGCCTTCACCGTGCTGTACACCTTCGAAGGCGGCATGAAAGCGGTGATTTGGACTGACGTGGCGCAGCTCTTGGTTTATCTGACGGGCAGCTCCATAACGTTTTTCGTTCTGCTGCACCGCATTCCCGGCGGCTGGAGCGAAGTAACGCAAGTCGCAGCCGCAGCGGGACACAAGCTGCAGTTTCTCGATTTTTCCTGGAATCTCGCCACAAAATATACTTTCTGGTCCGGACTCATCGGCGGCGCTTTTCTCACCATGGCCAGCCACGGCACGGACCAAATTATCGTCCAACGGCTGCTGGCCGCGAAAAATCAACGAGACAGCCGCCGCGCGCTGCTCACCAGCGGCGTCATCGTTCTCTTCCAGTTCATCGTGTTTCTTCTGATTGGCGTATTGCTGTACGTGTTCGCACAACACTCACCACTGATCGTTGTCGGTGAGGACAAAGATCGAATCCTGCCACTCTTTCTTGTTCGCGAGATGCCGGTAGGACTTGCGGGTCTGATGCTGGCTTCGATCGTGGCCGTGGCCATGTCCAACGCAAGCGGCTCGTTGAATTCGCTTGCTGCTTCGAGCGTGCTTGATTTTTCACGCTTTCGCGGCCGAAATTCTGACCCGGCCCGGCTCCTGCGCCTCGCACGTGGAATGACGCTTGTCTGGGGACTCGTCCTCATGTCCTTTGGTTTCGTGAAGTGGGGTCCCCGTCTCGAGGCGGGGCTGACCATAGCATCGCTTCCCTTCGGGAGCCTGCTTGGCCTCTTTCTTCTCGGCACGCTCGACCGCCACGCCAATGCCCGCGGCGCACTGGCTGGCATGATTGCTGGCCTGGCCGTCATCTTATGCGTATTTCGATTTACGAATGTGGCCTTTACGTGGTACGTGATGATTGGCTCGATCGTGACTTTTGTGACTGGCGTCGCGGCCAGCCGCTTCAGCGCCAGGGATGAATCGCAAGAAGAAAAGGCGCCGACCTAGAATCGTCGCCGCTGCTGAGGAGCAATGACCGAAAAACGTCTGGAGTTGGTGCGCGGTCTGGGCGCGTGGGCCTCCGGCGCCATCGTTGTCGGCACCATGATTGGCACCGGCATTTTCCTAAAGCCCGCCGAAATGGCGCACGAGGGCCGTAGCGTCTCCATCGTTTTCGCGGCCTGGATCGTCGGCGCGATTCTCTCCATCTTTGGCGCGTTTTCCTTCGCCGAATTAGGCTCCATGATTCCCGAAGCCGGCGGCGAATACGCCTACCTGCGCCGCGGCTTCGGCCCGGTTTACGGCTTCACCTTTGGATGGATGCACTCCATTGTCGGCCGCCCCAGCTCACTCGCTTCCATCGCCGCGGGCATGATGCGCTTCCTCGGTTTTCTCGTCCCGGGCATCGCGCTTCCGCTGTTTACAGTTCATATCGCCATTCCTGGTCTCACTGGCTGGATCAAACCGTACGATTTCGTCTTCACTTGGGCGCAGCCGCTGGCGGTCATATGGCTGCTGATCATGACCGGCATCAATTATCTGGGCGTGCGTCTCGGTGGCGCGGTTCAAGTTTTCCTGACCACCATCAAAATCACTTCTGTGGCAATCGTAATTGGCGTGGCGTTTTTTGCTCCCGCCAGCACGCAAGCAAGCGGCTCACAACCCTTTTGGCCGGCCGCGGGAATGGGCAGTGGCGCAATTTTCAGCGCGTTTCTGGCGACGCTAGCCGCGGCACTTTGGGCTTACGACGGCTGGGAGGACCTCAATCTCGTCGGCTCCGAAGTAGAAAACCCACACAAGAATTTCCCGCGCGCCCTCGTCGGCGGAGTCGGATTTGTCGCCGTGATTTATCTGCTCTTCACCGCGGCTTGCCTGAATGTGTTGCCCTTCGATACCGTCGCCGCCTCCCAGCACATTGCCTCCGACGTCGTGGAGCACATCAAAGGCGCCACCGCCGCTAATTGGATCACGCTTGCGATGGTGATTTCCGCGCTCGGTTCGATGAATTCATCGGTGCTGAGCGGAGCGCGCGTAGGCTATGCGATGACGCGCGACGGGATCTTTTTCAAGATCGTCGGCGGCATCCACCCGAAATTCCGCACCCCCGGACGCTCGTTGATTTTCCAGGGCGTGCTGGCGAGTTTAATGGCTCTCACAGGGACCTTCGAAGAGCTCACCAATCTTTTTATTTTTGCCGCTTGGATATTTTACGGAGCTGCGGTGGTGGCATTATTTCGCATGCGCAAAACCGAGCCCGATTTGTCGCGCCCTTATCGATGCTGGGGCTATCCCTGGGTCCCCGCCTTGTTCGTTGCCGGTGCCCTCGCGCTCACCATAAATATTTGGATCAACCACCCAGGCCGCTCCTCGATCGGCTTGCTCCTGATTCTCGCGGGACTTCCTTTCTACCGCCGCTGGAGCGGTTCTCTTTCAGCGGCCAGCAATGCGGGAAGCTAACGCCGTGACTAGCTGGAGGCAGCGCGCGTGTGGGCGCTTGCTCTGACAGACAAAATAGCGGCTTCCGCTTCGCGAGAAACTTCAATCGCAGGATGCAAGAGTTTGGCAAGCGCCTCGATGCCGGTAACGAGGCGCGGGCCAGGCCGGGAAAAATAGCTGTTGGCTTCCAGCGCGTAAACCCGCCCGTTGCGAACGGCTGGCATGGCATTCCACTGTTCGGGAAGGTCGATCGAAAGGTATTCGTCGCGAGCGCGCTGCGCACTGTAGCCACAAGGCGCGATCAGAAGAATCTCCGGCTCGGCCTCGACGATATCCTGCAAGTGAACGCGGAAAGAAGGCGTCCGCACTTTGCCCAGGACGTCTTCCCCGCCCGCCAGGCGAATCATTTCCGGAACCCAGTGCCCGCCGACGTAAAACGGTTGCAGCCATTCGAGGAACGCCACGCGGGGACGATTCGCCGATGCGGGTATCTCCCGCTCCAATGCGCCGAGACGCGCACCGATGTGCTTCACTAGCGCTTCCGCCTGAGGACCGCGGCACGCCTCCTCCCCCACCCAAAGAATGTCGCGCCACACGTCCCCCAAATCCTGCGGATTCAGGCAAAGGACTTCGGGGCGCCGGTCGAATCGCGCAAGCGCTGTAGCAAGATCGTCCGGAGAAGCGGCGCAAACATGGCACAAATCCTGCGTGATGATCAGATCCGGCGCCAGCGCTTCCAGCACTTCCGCATCGACGGCGTACAAACTTTCTCCGCGGTGGACGTACTCGCTCACCAGCCGGTCGATTTCCGCAGGCGAAGTATCGTGAGGAATGCGCGAATGAATGACTACCGTTTTCGTCCGCGCCCGCGGCGGAAAATCACACTCGTGGCTGACGGCCACGATTTCGCGGTCGAGGCCGAGCGCAAACAAAATCTCCGTAGCCGATGGCAGCAGCGACACAATCCGCATGGCACAGAATGTACCACTCTAGACCCTGCTGCGGGAAGACGACCTCAGAAAAAGGTGGCACGGAGTCTCTTCCTTCGTGCCAGCATACTATCTAGGAATAAACAGCTCCCACAAGAGGAGTTACCGGCATGTTGCGAATTGACCGTGTCCTTGAGACTGCCTTGTACGTTAAAGATATGGCCCGGGCCATCGAGTTCTATCAGCGCGTCTTCGGGCTTGAAGTGCTCTTAAGATCGGCCGAACCTGACCGCCTGACCGCGCTTGATGTTGGAGGGACGCAGGTCTTGCTACTCTGCAAGATTGGCGCTTCGACGCAAGCGGTAACGGTACCAGGGGGCAAGATCCCCCCTTGCGACGGCAGTGGCAACTCGCATCTCGCCTTTCCTATCCCTGTTTCACAGCTCGAAGCCTGGGAGAAGCACTTCGCGGACAATGGAATTGCGATCGAGAGTAAGGTGCGGTGGGAGCGTGGCGGCCAAAGCCTCTATTTCCGCGACCCTGATGGAAACTTGTTGGAGCTCGCCACGCCAGGTCTCTGGTCGACCTATTAATTCTGGCTTTCTCTCCGCCTCGAATGTGTCAACCTGGCCAAGGATTAATTTGCCCGGCCGAAACTATTTGTAGAGGAAATATTTGCGGCGGACTTTGTCGAATGCCGCGAGGCTGTCGGACCAGCTCTGCACGATTTTCTCCGGCGCCGCGCCGGACTGCAACTGCTGCATGGCATCGGCGTTCCCAACAAGTTCAATCATTTTCAAGATTTCAAATTGTTTCGGATAGAGTTTCTGCAGAATCTCGGCAATTTCCAGTCCCACGCGCATCGAGCGCACCTTGAAGCGGTCCGTAATCTTTATAGAAACGCCGCCGCAGCGTTGTCCGCTGTAAAGTCCGGCAATCGGAATGAACGGTTGCCCGGCAAAATGCACGCCGGGAAGATTGCGCGCATTCAACGCCGCGGCCACTTCATCGCCGTTCATCCACGGAGCCCCAAATTCCTCGAAGGGAGTTTGCGTGCCGCGCCCGACGGAAACTCCGGCGCTCTGGAGAATTTCGATCCCCGGATAAAGGATGGACCCTTTGATGGTCCGAAGATTCGGCGAGGGCGGGATCCACTTGATGCCGGTGCTCTCAAAAAAGTAATTGCGATGCCAGTTCCTCATGGTGATCACGTGGAGGTCAGCGCCGATGTGATTTTCCGCGTTGAAAAACTGCGCGAGTTCCCCGATGGTCAGCGCGTAGCGCACCGGCAGCGGAAAGTACGCCACGAAATTGGTTTTGTCCGCATCGAGCATCGGTCCTTCGATAATCTCTCCGCCAAGGAGGTTCGGCCGGTCGAGAACGAAGAAAGAGATTTTGCGTTTGGCGGCTTCCTCCATGCAATACGCCATGGTCACCGTGTAGGTGTAGAAGCGCACGCCCGCGTCCTGAACATCGAATACCAGCGCGTCGATGCCCTTGAGCATTTCATCCGTGGGACGGTTCGTTTCGCCATACAGGCTGTACACCGGGAGACCAGTCGTGGGATCCTTCGAGGAAGGTACTTTTTCATCTTTGCGCCCGGCCAGCCCGTGTTCCGGACTGAACAAAGCAACAATCTGCACCGAAGGCGCATGTGCCAAAAGGTCTGCCGTGCTGCGGCCCTGCGAATCGACTCCGGTGTGATTGGTGATCAGCCCAATGTGCTTGCCGCGAAGCGGTGCGAATTTTTGCGCTTCGAGAACGTCGAGGCCCGTTTGCACGCGCGCGGGGCGGCCCGAGCGCTTCCCCGCCGTAAATGAGGGCGCACTATTCGCTGCAACCAGTGCCGCAAGAATGGTGATTCGAAAAATCTGCGACGGCACTCTCGCGAGTCTGCTCAATGGTCCCCCTTGGCGGCAACCGTACAACCAGACAATGATATTCTGGAACGTGTTGGCCGAAGCCGCGTTGAGAGCCCGATGTGCGTGTGCTATGTATAAATGCAGACTGCTGGCGGCCACTGGGGGATTCTAACCGATGGAAGGACGCCGCGTCCGTTTTTTGCTCGTGATTCCCGTCTCAATCGTTCTCCTTATGGCCTATACCGCACGCAGCCAGAGCCGCAGCACTTCTGAAAAAAAGCCAGCCGCGAGTGAAGGCGCAATGGCCGCAAAGAGCCGGCCGAAAAAATTGTCACCGGCCGCGAACGCCTGGGTGGAAACCACTCTGCGCAAGATGACGGCCGACGAAAAAATCGGTCAGCTTCTCTTCACCACCTATCACGGACGTTTGACGGCCACGGACGCGCGGGCCTATCAGCAGATCATGCACGACGTGACCGATCTACATGTCGGGGGCTTCATCAACGTTACCCATGGTTCGCCGCTCGGCGTCGTGAAGAGCCAGGCCTATCCCAGCGCGGTGCTGAACAACCAGCTTCAGGCCAAGTCGAAGCTGCCGCTACTGATTGGCGCGGATTTCGAACGCGGCACGGCCATGCGTCTCGATGAAGGCACCTCTTTTCCAACCGCCATGGCGCTCGCCGCCGGTGGCAAGCTTAAAGACTCTTACACGATGGGCAAAATTACGGCGCTCGAGGCTCGCGCCGTGGGAATTCACTGGATCTATGCGCCCGATGCGGATGTGAACAGTAATCCCGGAAATCCGATCATCAATACGCGATCCTTCGGCGAAGATCCGCAGCGCGTCGCCAAATTTGTGAGCGAGTTCGTTCGCGGCGTTCAGGAAAACGGCGGCTTGGCGACAGCCAAACACTTTCCAGGCCACGGCGATACGGCCGCTGATTCGCACATTGATCTGCCAGTGATTCGCGCCGATCGCGCGCGCCTGGATAATCTGGAACTTGTTCCCTTCCGCGCTGCGATTTCCATGCAAGTCGACAGCATCATGACCGGACATCTGAATGTTCCTGCTCTCGAGCCCGATTCCAACACGCCCGCCACGCTTTCACACAACATCCTGACTGATGTGTTGCGCAAGCAGCTGGGATTTCGGGGCCTCGTCGTCACCGACGCGATGGACATGGGCGGAATTACCGTGCGCTACGCTCCGGGTGAAGCGGCGGTGCGCGCGGTTGTGGCGGGAGCGGATTGTTTGCTGATGTCGCCGGTGCCGGATGCGGCGTTCGAAGCGTTGCAGGCTGCGGTGAAGTCGGGACGAATTCCGAAAGAGCGCCTCGATGCGTCGGTGCGGCGCATTCTGCAAGCAAAAGCGCGGTTGGGCTTGAACACGAGTCGGCTCGTGGACGTGAATGCGCTCAACAAGAAATTCGGCAGCGCCGCGTGGCAGAAAGAAGCGCAGGAAATTTCGGATCGTGGCGTGACGCTGTTGCGTGACACTCCTCACCGATTGCCGCTCGACGCAACGAAACCTTCGCGCGCGCTGCTGCTGGCGTTTTACGCGGATCCGGAACCGTATCCAGGAGAAGATTTGGAGCGGGAGTTGCGCGCGCGATTTGATTCCGTGAACGCACTGCGAGCGGACACAAAATTTGTGAATGCTTCGATTCTGAAATTGCCGCCGCCGGAAAGTTTCGATGTTGCGATTCTGGCGTTTTTTGTGCGCGTGAGCGATCGCAAAGGAAATGTGGATGTGCCCGCGGAGCAGGCGGCGCTGGCGGAACAAATTTACAAGACAGGCAAGCCGGTGATCACTGTGGGATTTGGAAGCCCGTATTTAATTGAACGGTTTCCGCAAGCGGAGACGTGGCTGGCGGCGCTTGGGATCAGCGACGTCGCTCAGATTTCCGTGGCGCGCGCGCTGTTTGGAGAAATTCCCGTGCGGGGGAAATTGCCGGTCACGATTCCGGGAGTGAATCTGAATGCGGGATTTGGAATGGAATTGCCGACAAATCCGATGACGTTGCAGCCGATGGATGCGCGCGGCGAAGCGCAACTGCATCCGTCGTTCGAAGTCATCGAGAAAGCAATTGCGGACAAGGCGTTTCCGGGAGCGACGCTGGCGGTTGGTTACCGCGGAAAAGTCTCCGTGCACGCGTTCGGAAAATTGAGTTACGACGCGAAGTCCGCAGCAACTGTGCAGAGCGCAATGTACGACATTGCGTCGCTGACGAAAGTCGTTGCAACGACAACTTTAGTCGCGAAGTTAGCGGAAGGCGATTTTGTAGTGCCGCTCGATTTGGACGCAAAGATCGAACGGTATTTGCCGGAGTGGGCGAGCGGGCCGAATGGGGAGTGGCGTCACCGCGTTACCGTGCGGCATTTGCTGACGCACACTTCGGGGTTGCCGCCGTTCAAGGAGTATTGGCGAACGTCGAAAAATAAGCAGGACACGCTCGCGAAGATTTTTGCCGAGCCGCTGGATTACGAGCCGGGGACGAAGGAAGTCTATTCGGACCTCGGAATTATTTTGATGGCCGAAATTATCCAGCGATTGACGGGGAGAAAGCTCGACGATTTGGCGCGCGAGTATATTTTTTCGCCGCTGGCGATGAAGGACACGATGTACCGGCCGCCGAAGAAATTGTGGCCGGCGATTGCGCCGACGGAGATCGACAACAATTTGCGGCACCGGCTGGTGCAGGGCGAAGTCCACGACGAAAATGCATTTGCGATCGGCGGCGTTTCCGGGCACGCGGGACTTTTCAGCACGGCGCCGGACCTGGCGGCGTTTTGCCAAATGCTGCTGAACGGCGGCGTTTACGCGCATCAGCGAATTTTGCGGCGCGCGACGATTGCGCAGTTCACGACCCCGCAGCAGCTCTCCGGCGGAACGCGGACGCTCGGGTGGGCCGTGCCGACTGAAGGCGGTTCGAGCGGGCACTATTTTTCGGCGCACAGTTTCGGGCACACGGGATTTACCGGCACTTCGATTTGGATCGATCCGGACCGGCAGCTTTTTGTGGTGTTGTTGACGAATCGCGTGCATCCCACGCGGGAGAATATGAAGATCCAGAAGGTGCGCGTGGCGCTGCATGACGCAGTGATGCAGACGCTGGGGTTTGCGACGGTAGCAGCACCAGCGAACTGAAGCAGTGATTAGTGGTCAGTTTTCAGCGTCCACTCAGAGAAGAGAAATCTAAAGTGGGATCGATACAGCTTGATCTGGTGTTGACGACTCGTTAGGCGACGTGCTGGCTAATGCTAAGGATGTTGGCGTCGGGGTCTTTGAACCAAGCTACTTTGCTGCCGTCGGGGGTAGTCCAGATGCCGAGGTTTTGGTCTTGAGCGAAGGGGTACTTTTCCGGGGGGACACCTCGATCCCGCAGCCAAGCGGCGACAGATTCGATGTTTTCCACTTGCCAGCCCAGGATGGTGCCTTGTAGCGGCGTGAAATTCGAGATCTTTGTGATACGAACCATGTGGCTGCCGACACTCATGACTAGCGCGAATTTATCCAAGCTCACAAATTCAAATCCAAGCTTGCCTTCGTAGAAGGCACGGGCTTTGTCGTAGTCCTTTGTGGGGATGAAGCCAACCAGCTTTCCTGATGCAAGCATTTCTTGCCTCCTGCCGCGTCTGTTCAAGGCTCTCGCGGGTCATAGGAATAGCACTTGCCGCCGCAAAATTCTCTCGATATAGTGACAAGAAATGTCGCACAGGTGCCAAAGCATACTCCAGGCTTCGAATGGGCGGCTGCTAGGCGAATTGGCCAGCGTATCGGCAGACCTTGCTCATGGGCACGTGATCCCTGAGCATTCGCATCCCGAGGACCAACTGCTGTTTGCTTCGAGCGGTGTGATGACGCTGCGCACGAAGCAGGGTGTGTGGGTGGTACCGCCGCTGCGCGCGGTGTGGATTCCGGCAGATACGCCGCACTCGGTGGCGATGTCGGGGCCGGTTTCGATGAGGACATTGTATTTCTTGCCCGAGCTTTGCCGGACGCTGAGTGGGAAATGTTTTGTGATGAATGTATCGGCTCTCCTGCGAGAACTGATTCTGCACGCCTGCAAGTTCAAAAGATTGAGCAAGAAGGCGGCGGGGGAACGACGGATTATCGAGATTATCTTAGAGCAATTGAAGGCAGTGGATTCCATCCCGTTGCAGTTGCCACATCCGACGGACTCGCGCGCGATGCGTGTGGTAAAGGCGCTGCTGGAGGACCCGGGAGATCAACGGGACCTGGAGAGACTTTGCACGGACTGCGGGGCGAGCAAGCGAACGATTCAGCGGGTGTTTCTGGAGGAGACGAAGATGAATTTCGGGAAGTGGAGGCAGCAGCTGAGGCTGCTTCATGGATTGCAACTGATGGCTTCGGGAGAGAAGGTGACGGCGGCGGCTTTGGAAGCGGGTTATAGCAGTCCGAGCGCGTTTATATCGATGTTTCGGAAACAGTTGGGGACGACGCCTATGCGATATTTGGCGAATGGGAACGGACGGGAGCAAGCGGGAAAGTGAGCGCGTGGCGAAGAGCGGGATATACTGAGGCACGATATGGGCGTGATTATTTCCATGCTGCGTAGCGTGAATGTTGGGGGCCACAATAAGATCAAGATGGAGGCGCTGCGGGCGCTCTATGAATCCTTGAAATTGCGGGATGCGCAGACGTACGTGCAGAGCGGCAACGTGATTTTCAGGACCGATGAGCGGGACATGGCGCGGCTCGCGAAGCGAATCGAGGATGGGATTGAGCGAAAGTTTGGGTTTCGGCCCGATGTGATTTTGCGGACGGCGGCGGAGATGAGAGCGGTGATTGCGAGGAACCCGTTCGCGAAGCGGCGCGGGATTGAGCCGGGCAAACTGCTGGTGAGTTTTCTGGCGAGTGATCCGGTGGAGGAAGGCCGGGAGAAGATTCGCGAGATGAAGTGCGATCCGGAGGAATTGCGGATCGAGCGGCGAGAGCTGTACATTTATTTTCCTAACGGCATGGGACGGTCGAAATTGCCGTGGGCAGGGTTGGGTAAGGTGCTGAAGACGCCGGCAACAGGGAGAAACTGGAACAGCGTGACGAAGATGTTGGAGATGGCGGAGAAGCTGGAGGCTTTGGGCTAGCTACGGGTGCCGGCGGGGCGATGATGCTGTTCAAGGAGTTCTCCTAGTCTCGCGCAAGTCTGCGGATGGGCGAGGATTTGGGAATAACCACATCAATGTTCGATTCAGAGCTCCGGCTCACATGTTTGATGCGTCATTTTGAAACGGGCTAGAATGAATCCGCATCGAAGAGGAAACTATGAGCCGGAAGATCGCTCCGAGAAAGACTCTCACTGAAATGGGTGAAGGATAATGCGAAGAAACGCATTCCGGTTGTTGGCGACTGCCATTTGCCTAGTTGCGGGCGCGGTGTGGGGACAGCAGAAGAGTACTGCGCCTACAAAGCAAAGAGACAATGAACCGAATCTAGAAGTCACTTTGGAGTTCGTTCAGGACAGGCTCAATGCTCTCGGCCCCGTAAGCTACGTAAGCCACGGTCACGACAGCAACAATGGTCATGATTGGACGAATCATTTCACAGACGAAGTCAGCCGAGTGATTGCCAAGCCCTCACTTTGCCGCATTTATTATCATTGGAAATCCGGTGGTGATGGGCGTGTCTCAATGGATGCGGATGTTGGGATTCGGTTCAAGGACGTGCAAAAGATTGATGTTTTATCGCGTGAGGAGTATTTCAACGAAAATAACCTAACTTCCGGACACCCCAGCTGGACTGCCAAGGTTGAGCCCTCTGTGTTTGTCGTCCGAGTTCGGAGGCCGGCCAAAGTGGAAAACCAATTCATGTTCCCTGACGAAGAGTCAGCCAGGCAGCTCGCCAAAGCGCTCACCCGCGCAGTGGAGCTATGTAACGCAAATAAGGGCGCAAGCCAACATTAGATTATCGGTCTCCTGAACTCTGTTCACCTGCAATAGGGGATTCCTCATGCAAAGTCCCCTTTTCGACAGCCTCCTACGCCATAGGATGCTCGGACCGAATTACCGAGGAACTCCACGGTGAAAATCGAGGGCGGCTTGGGCGAGGTCGGAGGGGCGGCCGAGGTCGCGCCAATAGAATTGGTCGGCGCGGAAGGCTTGGATTTTTTGGCCTTGGGCGGAGAGACGGACGTAGGAGGGGATGATGGAGAAGACGCCTTCTTCGGTGAGCATGGGGAGGAGGCGGGGGGAGATGATGTGGATGCCGGAGAAGGCAAGGGATTGCAGAGGCGAGGGTTCTGGGGATTGGGGAAGTGGTTCATGGGTTTTAGGAGATTGTTCAGGGACCTGGGGAAGTGGCGAGTGGCTAGTGGCGAGTGGCAAGTTGGCTTCCAGGCGGCGGCCGCGGAGTTGGTTGTTGTTGTCGAAGAGGAGGGGGCGGGAGGTTTCGCGGGTTTGGACGGCTAGGGTGGCTAGGGCTTGGTTTTCGGTGTGGAATTGGAGCATGCGGCGGAGATCAATGTTACTGATGACGTCTACATTGTGGAGGAGGAAGGGTTCATCGAGGCGGCTCGAATCTTCGAGAAAGAACCAGGCGGCTTTTTTGAGGCCGCCGCCGGTGTCTAGCAAGACTTCTTCGCGGGAGATTTCGATGCGTAAACCGAAGTTGTTGTGGGATTTCAGATAGGCGATGACCTGGTCGGCGAAGTGGTGGACGTTGATGATGACTTCGGTGATACCGAAGGAGCGGAGGCGGGTTAGGGTGATTTCCAGGAGGGTGCGGCCTGAGAGTTCGACCAGGGCTTTGGGGCGGGTGTCGGTTAGGGGCTTCAGGCGGGTGCCCAGGCCGGCGGCTAAGATCATGGCTTTCATGCGGGGACTTTCATTGGTGGCGACGGTGAAAGATCAAAAGAATAAGAATTAACACAGAGGGCGCAGAGTTCACAGAGGACACAGAGAAGAGGGATGTTGAGTTCAATTGCTTCGGCGGCGCGCGACGGGAGGCGAGTTGCACGACGGAAAAGCGGCAGCTGCGCCCCGACAGGGTGGGGGTAAACGCCGGGCGTTGAGGAAACGCAGAGAAGAGGGCAGTCGCGCTCGATTGCGCGAGCGGGCCGCCTCCCCGGTAGGATCGCGGTAGACTCCAGGCAGGCCCTACAAAAGCAAAACCGAAGAGAGATTCCTCACATCCGCAGGCCGACCCTTTCGCGGGAGCGAAAGGCGAAGAAAAAGTCGGCCTGCTCCGTTCGGAATGACGGTGGGGGGTACGCCGATCAGGAGGAGCGGCCCGCCTAGGAAGGCGGGCAGTACAACGGCTTAGAGTGTCGTGGAGGGGCTTCATTGGAGCGATTTGCGCTTGCCGAGTTTTTCGAGTTCGAGATGGCGGACTACTACTTCGAGGCCGTTGCGGGCGCGGAGGCGTTTGGCCAACTGCTCGGCGAGGAAGACGGAGCGATGCTGGCCGCCGGTGCAGCCGAAGGAGATCATTAAATTTTTGAAGCCACGCTGCTGATAATTGGCGATGCTCGAATCCACAAGGGAATAAACGCTGGCCAGGAACTGGTGGACGGTTTCCTGCTGGTTGAGGTAGTCGATGACCGGGGCGTCCTTGCCGGTTAGAGATTTGAAGCGCTCTTCGCGGCCGGGATTGGGGAGGCTGCGCCCATCGAAGACGAAGCCGCCGCCATTTCCAGATTCATCCTTTGGCAAGCCCTGGTGAAAAGAAAAACTGAAAATGCGCACGACGAGATTGTCGGCTTCGGAGGCGAGGCCCTGCAATTTCTCCGAGGCCAGCATGCCTTTGAAAGCGTCCATCAGCGCCGGGAGGGGGACGGGCAGCCTAACGTGGTGAAGCAGCCAGCGGAGATTTTTCAGCGCGTAGGGCACGCTTTGCAAGAAATGAGCCCGGCGTTCGAAGAAACCGCGAAAACCGTAAGCACCGAGGGCTTGCATGATGCGGATGTAAACGTAGGCGTAGTAGTGGCGTAGGAAAGCTTCGCGATCGAGCGGGACGAAGCTGGAAAGCCGGTCGAGATAATGATCGAGGAGTTGCTGGCGCAGATCGGGCGGGAGGTCGGCCTTGGCGTCGTACAAGAGCGAAGCGATGTCATATTGCAGAGCGCCTTTGCGGCCGCCTTGGTAGTCGACAAAAAAAGGATCGCCGTTGCGCAACATGATGTTGCGGGACTGGAAGTCGCGGTAGAGAAAATAATCGCGCGGGGCACTGAGAAGAAATTCGGTGAGACGAGTGAAGTCTTCCTCAAGGGCTTGTTCGTTGAAAGGGATGCCGGCGAGGCGGAGGAAATAGTATTTGAAATAGTTCAGATCCCAGGCAATGGACTGGCGGTCGAAGCTGGGATTGGGATAGCAGACGCTGTAATCCAAATCGCGGCTGGCTTCGACCTGGAAGCGCGGGAGAACGGCGACAACTTTGCGATAGGCTTCGACTACTTCGGGAGCGATCTTCTCGCCGGAGCGATTCTTGGAAAGGAGTTCGAAGAGCGTGGTGTCGCCGAGGTCTTCTTCTAGATAGGCGCCGTGGGCGAGGTCTTCGGCGTAGATTTCGGGAACAGGAAGGCCGTGGCGGCGAAAGTGTTTGGAGAATGCGAGGAAGGCGGCGTTTTCTTCGCGGACGCCGTAGAGGATGCCGATCGCGCAGTCTTTTGCGTTGGCAAGACGGATGATTTTGCGGCCGGAGCCGCCGAGTTCGCCCTGCAGCGGCTGGACGTGCTCGGGCGGTGCTTGGAAATGCTGCTCGAAAAGCTTCTTGAGAACGTCCAGGGACATGAATACCCACCCGATTTCGCTTTGATGGATGGCTGAGTTAACCGCTTTCTAGCATAGCTGATTCCCACGCGAGAGACGTTAGTCGAGAAGGAATTGCTGTGCTTAGAACCGCACAGCCAGAGTTGGCTGGGCCACGGGACTTTTTGCATGACCTGTATAATGCGGGAATGACTTCCCAGCCTAAGAAATATCAGCGCGCGGCGCGGCTGCTCGCAGAGCATCGACTGACGGAAAAAAGGAATGCGGCTTCGAAGAATCTCGATCGCATGACGGCGGCGGAGATCGTGCGGTTGATGAACCGCGAGGACCGCAGGGTGGCGGTGGCGGTGGGGCGAGAGCTGCCGGCGATTGCGCGCGTGGTGGACACGATTGTGGGCGCGATTCGTAAGGGCGGGAGGTTGATCTATGTGGGTGCGGGATCGAGCGGGCGAATGGGTGTGCTGGATGCAGCGGAGTGCCCGCCGACGTTCGGTACTTCTCCGAAGGTGGTGCAGGCGCTGATTGCGGGAGGAAGACGCGCGATTACGAGTGCAGTGGAAGGGGCAGAGGATTCCGAGCGGAACGGGGAACGGGATTTGCAGGAGAAGAAATTGACGCCGCGCGACGTGGTAGTGGGAATAGTGGCAAGCGGGACGACACCGTACGTGGTGGGGGCGCTGAAATATGCGCGGAAGCGAGGCGCGATGACGGTGGCGGTAACGTCCAACTTGCGCATGCCGGTGGGGCGGCTGGCGAAGATCGTGATTGCGCCGGAGGTGGGGCCGGAAGTGTTGACGGGGTCGACGCGGCTGAAGGCGGGGACATCGCAAAAGATGGTGCTTAACATGCTGAGTACGGCGGTGATGGCGCGACTGGGGCATGTGTATGAGAACTTGATGATCGACATGATGCTGACGAATGAGAAGCTTGCGGAACGGGCACTGCGGATTTTGGCGGAGGCGAGCGGCGCGAGTGTGTCAGCGGCGGAACACGCTTTGCGGGCAGCGGGACACGATTTGAGAGTTGCGTTGGTGATGTTGAAGCTGAGGATTGGGGCTGCGGAGGCGAAGAAAAGACTGAAGGGAGGAGATTTGCGGAAGGCGCTGGGGGAATAAGAGAAGGCGAGCTTAACGCAGAGACGCAGAGAAGAATCGGAAGAGGAAAGATGGCGGCGTCCGACCAGGTTAGGCTAAACGCTGGGCACAGGGAAGAAAAGCGGCAGCAAGGCTGCCGCAGTCCAAAGCGCCGGCCTGAAGGCCGCCGCTACGCTGAGGGAGTGAATGGATAAATTTCGGATCAAGGGCGGGAAGGCGCTGCGGGGGACGGTGGCGATCAGCGGGGCGAAGAATTCGGCGCTGCCGGTGATGGCGGCGGCTTTGCTTACGGCGGAGAAGGTGACACTGCACAACATTCCGAAGGTGCGCGACTTGATCACCATGAGCAAGCTGCTAGCGTTCATGGATGCGAAAGTGTCGATCACGGA
>Ga0209648_10000563_pt1 | contig 28575 bp, 26 predicted proteins | sample GraSoi2013_115cm_FD_185830 | JGI IMG/M metagenome (GOLD analysis project Ga0209648, IMG submission 185830) | Grasslands soil microbial communities from the Angelo Coastal Reserve, California, USA - Sample 9_17_2013_115cm (SPAdes) (version 2) | ecosystem: Environmental > Terrestrial > Soil >...
GGCTCCGGGGGCCAATTCGCCGGCACGCCTTGGTAGAGAGCCTTGGCGATCTCGTGATGCGCCGGTCCACTGCCGTCGCACACGGCGAACTTGGCCGGATGCTCCGCTGAGCCCGACCACATGGAAACGCCCGCGTAGGCGCCGTCTTTCCTCAGAATGTAGTAGTGCATGCTGATGTAACGGATCCGGTTCATGTCCCCGTTGTGGTTACGGACGATTCGCTTCAAAACATCCATCCCCGCTTCCTCCGGGGACATCCCATGGCGCATGTTCTCCACGATAGAGTGCGCGCCGGCGACTTTGATATTCTCTTCGCCGCTGCCGGTCGCTCCAGCCGCGCCGATATCTTGATCGCAATAGCATCCAGCGCCGATGATCGGCGAATCACCGCAACGTCCCGGCAGCTTCCAGGCCAAGCCGCTGGTCGTGGTCACGCTTGACATTTCACCTTTCTCATTCAGCGCCGAGCAGTTGATGGTCCCGTGCGGAGGGTGCAGGACCTTTTGGATCGCGTCCATGCGGTCTCCAGGAGCGATGCCCAGATCGGCCGCAGCAGCATACAGCTTTTGAATACGCAGAGGCTGTTCTTCTAACGAGCTAGTTTCGAGCGGCGCCGGCGGCTTCCATCGTGGATCGGACAAACCAGGCCCCCACCAGTCTTGATCCGAGTGGTACTCCTTCCACAATAACCAGATTTTGCGCGAGTCGTCGGTAAGCAGATTCTCTTTGGGAAAGCCCATGGCCACGGCGAAGCGGGTGGCGCCTTCGCCCACCAGCATCACGTGACCGGTATGCTGCATGACTGCCTGCGAGAGGGCGGCGACGTTTTTGATGTCGCGCACACCGCCGACCGAGCCGGCACGACGTGTGGGTCCGTGCATGCAACAAGCGTCTAGCTCGACCACGCCTTCCTCATTGGGCAAGCCGCCTAGACCGACGCTGTTTTCCTTGGGATCGTTCTCCGGACCACTGACGACGGTAATCTCCGCGTCGAGGGTATCAGCTCCGGCCGCGAGCTGTTTGTAGCCTGCATCCAGATGGTTGGCCCTTGGTGTGCCGTCGGGATTCAATGGAATGCCGATCGCAGCACAGATCATGACTGACTTGCCGCCGGCGCGTACGGTTGTCTTGCTCTGCGTCTGAGCCGCGGAGCTGACTTTGCCAGATTGACTAGCGGCGAGAGAAGCGGATGTTACGGCTAGTCCGGAAAGGAATTCTCGGCGTTTCATGAGACCTCGCTTGGAGGAAAGTGAAAACCGAGAAGGATAACACTGGAGGCGGCCACTAGCCACTAGCTCCTAGCTGCTAGTGCAGTTCCGCACGTGTATAGCAATTAGCAAGGCAGCAGCAAGACGTGTCATCCTGAGGCGTAGCCGAAGGATCTGCTCCGCTAGGCTTTGGGCGGAGCCGATTTCTCGCCGGCGGCTTCGAAATGACACGGTCGTCGATGGTATGGATTACACCAACTCTGAAATCGCCCTAGAGCTAGCAGCCAGCAGCTTGTCGCTAAACCGCCGCCTTCTGGGGCGTGTTCTGATCGGCGCGGAAGCGCAGGAGAGCGGCGATGTGTCCGGACTTTTCCAGATCAGGATCATTTTCGATGAACTCGATCTCCGCCCCGTTGCGCAGGGCCAGATCGACGAGAGCGTCGGCCACGTCGGCGAGTTCGCGGGTCGCGTGGCCGCAAACGGCACACTGGCGGACCATGCGCGTATCCAGATGGCGGCAGTTGGGGCACTCAGCCGCCTCAGCGCGGAAATGTCGCCCAACGACCAGCGTCTGCACTTCCTGGCGTTCCAGCGCGGTCAGGACGCGACGCAGACCCAGGGCTCCGCGCGCATTACGTTGCGCCTCTCCAATCACTTCGCGCAGCAGGGCTTCTCGCCGAGTCTCGCTGGCCTTGTTCAGAATCCGGTCAGCGTGTTCCCGCACCTCTTCGGGCGTGGCTACCGCGGGATCCACAAGAAAACGTCCTTGCAGCCGCTGCTTCACGTAGGGATGCAGATGAGATTCGAGATCGGCCCACGCATCTTCGTGGCAGCCGATCAGCAGCGCATCGAATTGGTCGCGGTTGAGCAAACTGTGTAGTGAATCGGCAAACCATTTGAAGTGCATCTTGATTTCGTTTTCGGCATGACGCTCGCGATGCCCGGCTTCGTAGCCGAGATAACCGTCACTGCGGCCAGTCTTTGCCAGAGGTCCAAACTCCAGATCGGCCCGCTGCCGGAGGGCTTCGCCGTGCCGCTCCAACTCAAAGATCCGCGCCTTGATACGATTGACCAACGCGATGCAAGTTCGCATCGAGCCGGACTGTGCCGCCACCAGCGGTCGCAAATGAAAACGTGAATCCACTTTGAGCTGCGACCGTCCCAGCCGGGCCGGCAAGTCCACCTCACGCCAGATTCCCCGGTCGCGGCACGCAAAGATCGCTTTGCCGAGGGAGTGATTTCCGTAAAGAGTTTCCGCCGTTCGCTGGATCTTCTGCAGGTCTTCGCGCAGTCCCTGATGATTGCCGGAACGCTCCGCATGGCGCACCGCATTCCGCACCAGATCCTTGGCCAAGATGGCTTCTTCGCGATGGGTTTTGTCCTGAGGCGTTTGCGGCTGGAAATAAAAAGTGATCGCACAACCGGCCGGCGACTCAACCTGTGCCAGCTGGCGAAGCTCCTCACGCGTAATCATTTTGTCGCAACTCCTTTTGTCAGCGGGATTGAGGTCACGCCACCCGGGACCGGTGCAGCAAGCTTCTGCGAAACTGGTTTTGCTCCGGCAGTTTATTTTGAACCATCTCCCGGGCATGGCGGATCGATTTGCGGACCAGCTCCGATGACCGTCCGGTGAGTCGTGCGATCTCTTCGACGGTGAACCCTTCCAAGGTATACAGCACGAAGGCCTCGCGATCCGCTGTGGCGACTTCGTGCAACACGATATCGAGCTGGGCCGCCATCTCCTCACTGGCAAAGATTTCTTCGGGTGTGCGCACGCTGGCATCGCGAATCACGCTCTCTTCAGGAAGACTATCGTCGGGCTGGTGAAATTGAAGGACGTTCTCATCGCTGCCGGTCACGTTTTGTTTTCCTGCGGGAGCATCGAGCGAGAGATTGCCGGTATCCGCGTTGGTCTTGATGAGCCGGTGGATGGCCTGCAAGCCCAGCCGATGAAACCAGCTCTCAGGAGAGAGCAATGCAGCCTTTCCATCTTCTTCGGTGAGCGCGCTGACCATGACTTCGTCAATGACCTCTTCGCAGTTGATCTGGTCCTCTCGTATTTGCCCCGAGCCGACGCGCAATTGCAGCTCGTTGTCTACGAATTCTTGCAGCCGAACCAGGTTGGCGTTGATCCAATTGGCGAGCGCGTTTTCGACGACTGCCGGCGCAGCAGCGGGTGCTGTGGCAGCACCAGTTGCGGTCGTGCGAACTTGAGCTCCACGCGTGCGAGTTCCGCGTTTGGCTTCGCGGCTCCAATGACCACGCAACAATTCCTTGTGCTTGGTGACCTGAGAGAGCAGATCAGAAAATGCGGCCTTCACCGCCGCCAAGGCGTTTTCGCCGGAGCGCTGCGCCGCCATCTGGCCGGTCGGCAAGCGCAAATTCAGCGACGAACACGCTTGATGGCGGTTCTCCTGCTCAACAAAAGCGTGTAAATGCACCAGACCAGGCTTGAATACTTGAAGCCTCCGGCGCAGCCTCTGAATTTGATGCTGGAATTCGTGCTCGACTTCGGGAGTCTTTCCTGCCTTGTAGCTGACGTGAACGTTCATACTCGCCTCGGCGTTGGGAGGAGATCCCAAGAAGGTCCGCAGGGCCTCACTTAATGCAGATTGTACACCCCTCCGTTGAGACGCAATGAAACTTTTGCGCGTTGCTAAAAAACGTGAGCACAAGGCTGCGCGCGATGGAAAGTAGCCGGGCAGAATCGCCGCAGATCAACGCAGAAAAACGCAGATCCAGCAGGAAAATCAATTCGCCGCGAATGCACGCGAAAAATCCGAATCCGAAAAGGCCGGCGAAGGGACTCGCGTCATTCGCGTTGATTCGCGGCTAAGTTTCCGATCTGCGTTCTTCTGCGTCCCTCTGCGGCAAACGCTTATTTCGGTGCTCGTGGTTCATCCGATCACCCGATGACCCGATCACCCGATTCCTACAGCCGGTTGATCATCGCCGCAACATAGCCGGCGCCGAATCCGTTATCGATGTTCACCACACTCACGTTGGATGCGCAAGAGTTAAGCATGCCCAGCAGAGCTGCCAATCCGCCAAACGAAGCCCCATAGCCGACGCTGGTGGGCACGGCGATGACCGGCACGCTCACCAAACCTCCCACCACGCTGGGCAACGCACCCTCCATTCCCGCGCAAACAATGACGACGCGCGCTTCGGTTAACGCCTTCCTGTTCGAGAGAAGCCGATGAATGCCGGCCACGCCTACGTCATAAAGATGCGCCACTTGATTCCCCATCATCTCCGCAGTGACCACGGCCTCTTCGGCCACCGGGATGTCGCTGGTTCCGGCCGAGATTACCGTGATCGTTCCTCTGCCATAAACTGACGTGTTCTTGTGCAAGGTGATTGCCTGGGCCAGCTCGCGGTATTCGGCTTTGCGGACTGCTTTTTTCACAGCGCGGAAATGATTCTCATCCGCCTTCGTGGCCAAAACGTTCCCACCGTGCGCGGCCATGCGTCGGAATATCTGCGCAACCTGAGAAGGAGTCTTGCCGCGCGAGAAGATGACTTCAGGCATGCCGGCTCGAATCTGACGGTGATGATCGATCTTGGCAAAGCCCAGGTCTTCAAAGGGCATGTGGCGCAGGCGCAGCATGGCTTCATCCGGGCTAAGCCGGCCGTCTTGGATCTCTTGCAGAAGCTTGCGCAGCGACGATGCATCCATGGCGAAAGTTCAGCTTAACACCTACATGGTAATCACCGCGGAGGCGCGGAGACGCGGAGAATTTCGAGTCCAGTTGCTAAGGCAGGCACGGTTAAGCGATTTTCGACAGCGAGGACGCCCAAAAACCTGAGCCAGTTATTCTCCGCGCCTCCGCGTCTCCGCGGTGAAAAGCAGCCTGGCTCTTGACTCTGCCGCTCGGGCTCCCTATGCTCGTCATCGATCCCCATGGCAGATCCCCACGTCCTGACGATTGCAGCCACCGGAGCCAGCGGGGCTCCGTTCACGCGCGCTCTGTTGCAGGTTGTCGAGCAAGATTGGCGCATCAAGAACGTCAACTTCATCGCCTCGGACAACGCCCTGCGTGTATTTGCCGAGGAGCTGGATGTAAAAGGCCGCAGCGACCTGGTGCAGAAGCTGCTCGGCGCGAAATCAGCCAAGATCGAAGCGCAGAATAACGACGACATCGGCGCCAACGTCGCCAGCGGCTCCTACCCGGCGAGCGCCATGATCGTGATTCCCTGCAGCATGGGAACTCTTGCCGGCATCGCCCAGGGACTGGCGCGCAACTTGATCGAGCGCGCCGCTGACGTCTGCTTGAAAGAGAAACGCCCGCTGGTTTTATGCGTGCGCGAAGCGCCGCTCAACCGGATCCACATCCGCAACATGGATGCTGCCGCTGAAGCCGGCGCAACGATTTATCCGCTGACTCCGACATTCTATGACCGGCCGGCGAGCGTTGCCGTGATGGCCCATCAGTTTGCATGCCGCGTGCTGGGGTTCGTGGGCTTGCAGCAGGAGGATGCCTACGTCTGGGGAAAGGCCGATGTGCAACGCGGAGACACGGACACGCGGAGAAAGCACAAGTAAAGACTCCTGTCTCTGGTTGAGCGTGACCTGGTTCTTAGCGGGGCAGAGGGACCTGCGCGCCTTCGTTTTGATGTGTCAACCCGAACCACGACCCTGAGCGCGGCGAAGGGAGTGGGTGAGGGATCTGCTCCCGCTGCTGTTCTTTTACGGTCAAGCGCTGCGGAGCAGCTTCCTCCCCTTCGGTCGTGGAATGACCCCTCTTCTCCGCGCCTCCGCGTCTCCGCGGTGCAAGTTTAACCGACGCGCTTTGCCAACGCTTTCATGATCACCTGCACCGCCGGCGCTTCAAGATCGTACCGTTCGAATTCACCCTCTCCCGCCCACGCGACTTCAGCAGCGTCACCGCCGGCTCGCAGCACACCACCGCGAACATCGCAGAGGAAGTCGATCAGCACATAGTGATATTGCGTACGGCCGTCGATGCCGGGGATGATGCGGTCGAGAACCTCCACAATCTCACCGGCTTTGACGATCAGACCGGTTTCTTCCAAAGCTTCGCGTTCTGCAGCAGCCCGAATGGTTTCGCTCAATTCCACGGCGCCTCCTGGCAGCGACCACTGGCCTTCTCGCGGCGGCGCCGCGCGACGCACCAGCACAACGCGATGTGATGCTCCATCAACGATCACCGCGCCCACGCCAACGATAGGCCGGTCAGGGTATTCACGCGGAAGTGGACTCGCTGGGTTCGACTCGTACATCATGGTTGGATAGAAAAGAAGGCTCGCGGCTGGACGTCAGTAAATTTCCATCTTCCGCCCGAAGCCTCGGCGACGAAGCGAAGCTGGGCTTGCTTGTGCAGTGGGGGAATCCGGTCATCGCCGTGCTCGGCTTCCAGCTCGACCTCAACGGTGGTGATACCTTTTCCGTTTTCCATGCTTGTTTGCACCTGGTCAAAATGCACGCGGATCACCTCAGTCTGGTTAAAGAAAGAAGTAACTTGCTGTTTGAACAGCTGGCCATCTGCCATTTTGTCCAAGTCAAAAGTCCGGAGCATGCGATCAGGGTTGTGAGCGACCAAGCCGGAGGCGATCTGCCCCAACAGCTCGATGGCGGAACTGTCTGCAAAAGAATTCTCTTGGGATCCGGCCGGGATTGGTGAAATCGATCCCGCGCAGAACAGGCCGGCCACCACCGTCAACAAAGCCAAAGGGCAGCGCTTCTTATTGTGCACGCTCGCCACCTTCCGGACCATAGAACATGACCCACACCACAAAATCGTCGCTGAAATCCTCGAAGCGATGCACCTCGCCGGCGGCCGCGAACAATGCGTCGCCAGGACCAAACTGCAATCGCTGGCCTTCAACGACAAACCAGCCGGCGCCGGAGGCCACAACGTACAGCTCATCGCGCGAATGCGGCTTCTGCGGGTCGGTTCCCTTGGGCGCGTAGATTTCGACCTGCAACGAGCCGTGCTCGAATTGCAAGGCGAAGGCTTTGCCGTCTTTGGTGGGGACAGCCTTGCGGGCTTGGCTGAGCTTGATTTGTCGCGGGGAAGCGAATTTCATGAACGACGCTGTCCTTTGCTTTTCGGTCTAACTTTCATGTAAATCCGCGTACATCCGCGCAAATCCGCGGTAAGCCGTTGCTATTCCCAGTGGATCACAGATCAATCTTCTTTCCCCATTCTTCCGCGAACACGGTGCGCACCGGATCGAAGCGGCCACCGTAGGGCTTGTCAGCGCCTGTTCTTCGACCGATGGCGAGAAGCGCCACCACGCGTACGCGCTCGGGAATCTTGAGCACGGCTTTGACCTTGTCTTCCTCAAAGCCCTCCATGGGAGCGGTGTCATAGCCCAGGGTCTCGGCGGCCCACAACATGGTAGTGAGTGCGATCATGACGTGACGGTTCACCCAAATATCAAACGTCGGCGAAACGCCGCCGGCGGCGCCGGGCGCTGCACCAAGAAAGCCTGTTACCGCGGCGCGAGCCTGGGCGTGGGCTGCTGCGTCGCCGTAGCCGTAGTGCATGGCCCAGCGCAGCATTTCTTCCAAATCGCCGTTTTTCCATCCTTGGGGATCGCCGCAGGCCACAATCACCGCGCTGGCCTCTTGCACCTTGGCCTGCCCGAAGGCGGCCTCGCGCAGCCTTCTCTTTTGGACAAGATCGCGCACCACTACGAAGCGCCATGGCTGCAGGTTGTAACCGCTCGGCGCTTCCAATCCGGCGCGGATGATCTTTTCCAGATCCGCCGTGTGGATGGGCACATCTTCGAAGCTGGGTGTTGCGCGTCGTTCTCGGATCGCATCGCTGAGCAACTTCTCTCCGGCGACTTTGGCCATGGGCAGCTCCTCCTCAGCATCGCAATTGTTTCATAGAGGGATCGGCTGAGACCACAAACTCGACCTTAAGCCAAAACCGAAGGTAATCGCCGTAGATGAACGCAGAAAAACGCAGATCAGGAACTTAGCCGCGAATAAACACGAATGACGCGAGTCCGTTCGCCGCCTTTTTCGGATTCGGTATTTTCGCGTGCATTCGCGGCGTGGTGATTTTCTGGCTGAATCTGCGTTCTTCTGCGTTCATCTGCGGCAAGGCTTTTTCTTCTTACCTCCTTTAAGATAACCCCGTGTCTCGGTCCATCAAGGCCCATCTTCTGCTGGTGCTGGTCACCCTGATCTGGGGCAGCACGTTCGTCCTCGTCAAAGCAGCACTCGCCGATTCGTCACCCTTGCTGCTGAATGCGGTCCGGATGCTGTTGGCGTCCACTCTGTTAGGGATCTTCTATTGGAGGCACCTCGCCCAGCTCACGAGGCCGGCTTTGCTTGCTGGGACGATCGTGGGAGTGTTTCTGTTCCTCGGCTACGCCTTTCAAACCACCGGGCTCAAGCTGACTACGCCGTCGAAGTCGGCCTTCCTCACCGGGGTTTCGACTGTGCTGGTGCCGCTGCTCCTGGTTGTTTTCTGGAAGACCAAGATTCATCCTTGGCGGGCCGTGGGTATCGCCTTGGCGCTGGCCGGGCTTTTCTTGATGACGGTGCCGTCCGGGCGCGAGGGGCTGGCTGACTTTGCCAAGGTCAACTCCGGCGACTTGCTGACCATCGGCTGCGCCCTGGCGTTCGCTTTCCAGATCATCTTGTTGGGCCGCGCCACGCAGCGCTTTCCCTTCGAGCAGATGGCCTTCCTGCAGATCGGCGTGGCGGCCGTGCTCATGACCGCGGCTTCGCCGTTGCTGGAACATCCGCAACTCCATATGTCGCCGACAGTAATCGCGGCGGTCCTGGTTACGGGAATCTTCGGGACGGCCGTGGCCTTTACCGTCCAGGCCTGGGCCCAGCAGTTTACTCCCGCGACGCATGCTGCCCTGATCTTCACGCTGGAGCCGGTGTTCGCCTGGATGACGTCGTTCCTGTATATGCAGGAAAGACTCGGAGCGCGGGCCGGCGCCGGCGCGGTGCTGATCCTGGCGGGCGTGCTGGTTTCGGAGTTGCTTGGCCAGGTCTCGCAGCCAGATCCTGAAATGGTTGAGTCCCCTCAACCGGCTGGCCGGCTGGGATAACGCCCTCCAAGGTTCATGCGTCTAATGCTAATGAAAGATGCTTCCAGAAACAGGCGGCGAGACCATCCCCTTCCCGGGAGGGTTCCATTTATAATCTGCATAAGCAATTGTCCGGAGGAAGGTTGAGTATGAACTCGCGGTTTGCCGCTTTGATTACACGGATCAGGAGCCAACGGTCGGTTTCGACGCTGGTGGTTCTTTTGACTTTGAGCTTGGGCATCTTGATTGGCACGGTGCTGAGCCGCACCGCGGTCAAGGGAAATTCCGCCAGATCCGACGCCGCGCTTCTGCCGATGCAGTCGCCTCAACAGCTGGGCAACACCTTCGGACAAGTGACCAAACAGATCTCGCCGTCGGTGGTGAACATCAGCACGGAATCCACAGCCAAGCCGCGGCGGCGCGCGGGCCGGGGGAATCGTGGCGACAACGGCGGCGAAGATCCCTTCCAGGACTTCTTTGACCGTTTCTTCGGTGGACAAAACCCGGATGGCGGCGATGATCAGAATCCCTTTGGCGATGGCGGGCCCGGTGGCGGACGCCAGCGATCGCTGGGTTCGGGAGTGATCCTGAACACCAACGGTTACATCATCACCAACAATCACGTGGTGGATGGCGCCGACCGGGTGCGGGTACGGATCAAAGATGACGCTCAGGGCGTGCTGCGCGACGCTAAGATCGTGGGCGTGGATCGGGAAACCGATTTGGCTGTAATTAAGATCGAGCCGCCCAAGGATGTCACCCTGGTGGCGGCGCGATTGGGCGATTCCGACGCCATGAATCAGGGCGATTGGGTGCTGGCCGTGGGCAGCCCGTTTGGACTCGACAACACAGTTACCGCAGGCATCGTCTCGGCCATTGGGCGGAACATCAACCCCAGCCGCCAGTTCCAATCCTTCATTCAGACCGACGCGGCCATCAACCCGGGAAATTCCGGCGGCCCGCTTGTCAACATGCGCGGTGAGGTTATTGGGATCAATACCGCGATCTTTACGCAGTCGTTCGGATACCAGGGCGTTGGTTTCGCCATGCCCTCCAACACAGTGCGCGAGGTGTATGACCAGCTGATCGGCTCCACACATCGCGTCGCCCGTGGCTCAATCGGCGTTCAGTTTAATGCCGTGCCTAGCGCCGCCGTCGCCCGCGTCTACGGCGCCAAAACCGGAGTAACCATTACCGATGTGGTCGCCGGTAAGCCGGCCGAAAAAGCCGGCCTGCAGATTGGCGATACGATCACGTCGGTGAACGGTAAGCCGGTAAAGAGCGGCGACGAACTCGTCAACATCATTTCCGCCGTCAAGCCCGGAAACAAAGTTGAACTTACGTACATACGCAACGGCCTGGAGAAAAAAGCCAGCGTCAGCGTGGAAGACCGCACCAAACTCTTCCCCGACAGCAATGAAGAAGCCGAGGCCACCGACACCGAAAGTACGCCCAAGCCCTCCAAACTCGGCGTTACAGTACATTCGCTCAGTCAGGAGCAGGCCGATCGCTTGGGGCTGGGATCTGGAAAAGGCGTTGTCGTGACTGAAGTGAAACCGGATTCCTTTGCCGACGACATCGGCCTGCGGCCGGGCATGGTCATCACTCAGCTCAATCGCCAAGCCGTTAATAATGAAGAAGATTTCCGCAAGCTGACCTCGCAGCTCAAGAGCGGGCAGGATGTGGTGTTCCTGGTCCATCAAGGGCGGGGCTCGGGCTCCGGGAACGTCTTTATTTCGGGAACTCTTCCGTAACCAGAGCAGGAAACTTGAGGCTAGCCTGGGGGCATCTAATGGTACAATGATGAGCCCCGGGTGCCGATAATTAAGTTTTGAGGTGATACCCGTTGCGTTTGCCAGTCAGTAAAGTTATTGCAGTCGGCGCCGTTTTCGCGCTTTTGGCCGTCAGGGCTCCTGCCCAGTCATCCCAGACGGTAGACTCCACCCAGCAGCACGCCGGAAAGAGCCATCGCCGGCATGGTCGAGGGAGGAAATCTTCCTGGAAAAAGCACGGGCAGCAGGGCATGCATCCCGATCGCGTGCGCGCGATTCAGGAAGCTCTGATCCGCGAAAAGTACCTCACTGGCGAACCCAGCGGGACTTGGGACTCACGCACTCAGAATGCGATGTCTCGCTATCAGGAGGCCAACGGCTGGCAATCCAAAGTCACGCCCGACTCCCGCGCTTTAATCAAACTCGGCCTGGGACCGAACTATTCTGAGAAAGAAATGCTGCAGCTGGGTCCGAAGACTCCCGCCGGCGCCGTAGCTGCCAACACGGAGACATCCAGCTCCAGCAAGCAGTGAGATAGATCGACCCATCGGGAAAGTGAGCGCCCTAATTTTCCACTGGAAGTTCGTCTGCTCACCGTGGTGGTTACAGCAACCCTGCTTCCCGCGAAACAGCTCTAATGCATCGGCGACCTCCGCGCAACCTGGCGCAAGCCTGCGAAAAAAGGTTTCCTTTTTTCATATCCGCGAGGTTTCCGTATTTCATATACTTCAGTTTTTCAAGAAAGCATCGAGAGTCGTTTTTGTCCACGGTTTTTGCAACATTCATGTAGCTCAGCCAATTTTTTTCTGCTATTGTTACGCGCTCGTGAGGTGGTGCTCGCAGATTGCTTTGCCACCAAACCATTAGGAGACCTCCATGAACAGTCTTGCCTTGGCTAAATTGACACGGATCGTGGTGTGTTGTGCGATTGTGCTGGCGCTTTGCCCGGCGCTGGTAGCACAGAGTGCCCGCGCCAGAATCATTGGCACGGTCATGGATCCGCAAGGTGCGGTCGTCCCCGGAGCTAGCGTCGTCGTGACCAACGTTGCCACCGGAGTGGAATACAAGACGACCACCAACCAGGAAGGCTACTATCAGGCTTTCGAGCTTCCCATCGGCGCCTATAGGGTCAAGGTACAGCGCGACGGTTTCAAAACCACCGAGACCGCTGCCTACACGCTGGAAATCAATCAGGTCGAGCGTATCGATGTGAAGCTGCCGGTCGGCGCTAGGACGGAGACGGTGGAAGTCACCGGCGAGGCGGCTCTGGTAGAGACGGTAAACCCGACGCTCGGCGCCTCCGTCACCGCCCGAGAGATCGTAAATCTACCGCTCAACGGGCGGAATACGCTGGATCTGGCTTTGCTCCAGCCCGGCGTAACACCCGACAATCCTGATGATGGCGGCGCGGGAACGTTCAACATCGGCGGCGGACGTGCCGATTCTGTGACCGTTCTGCTGGATAACGGAGTCGACAACAATCTGCTGAGTAACGGCGCGGTTTTTGTGCCCAATCCCGATGCAGTGCAGGAATTCCGCATTCTTACCAGCAACTACACGGCAGAGTACGGCCGCAATGCCGGCGGGGTCGTGAGCATCGTCACCAAATCGGGAACCAATCAGCTCCACGGATCGGCGTTCGAGTTCAACCGCAACGATACCTTTAAGGCCGGCGATTACTTCAACAAGAAGAACACCGTGGCGAACCCGAACCTCAACCGCAACCAGTTTGGATTCACCTTGGGCGGTCCCGCGATTAAGAATCGATTGTTCTGGTTCGCGAGCTATGAAGGACAAAGACAGACTGCCGGAGAGGTGAGAAATAAAATTGGAACATTCACTCCCGAGATGCTGGCAGGCAATTTTTCCCATGCCGGACCTGGTGGCGGTCCTGACCCTAACGTGGCCACCTTCTTGCAGAACAATCCGTTCTATCAACCAGATCCCAGCAAACGGGGTGTTAATCCCGGCGACCCAGTAATCATCGCTCCCTCCAGTATCGATCCCGTAGCCCGCAACTACATCGCGGCCAACTTGCTCCCCACCGCGACCGGCCGCATAGGTTGCGACAATGAGGGCATCTGTGCTCCCGCCTTGTTTGCTCAGGGGAATCGCACCACGAACTTTAATGAGTTCCTCGGCAAACTGGATTTCAACCCCACGGATAAAGATCATTTCACGGTAAGCGCCGGCGGGCGCCGGACAAACGACATTCGTCCATTCCAAAGTGAGAATCCCACCGCACAGGCGGGGCCGGGCTTTCCCGGCGGATACCAGCCCCACGGTTACTCCTCGGGATTGAACTACACCAGAACCTTTAGTCCTACTCTACTGAATGAATTCCATTTCACCCTGCAACGCAATGCCAGCAAGCAGGCGGTACCAGCGGCGAAGGCTCTCACACCTGCCGCTCTGGGTGTTGGAGTTACGCCCGATCAGGTTACAGGACCAACTCGACTGGGCTTCGAAGGCAATTTGCTGGTTGGCTTCAGCCCGCAAGGGCCAACGGCGCTGATCGACAACACCTTTGTCTATTCGGATACTTTGTCTTGGACCAAGGGCCGGCACAATTGGAAGTTCGGCGGAAGCTTTATCCCGTACCAGAACAATACGCTGTTCGATTTCTTTGTGGACGGCCAATTCGACTATGACAACTTCAATGGATCGTTCAATCAGTATGCCAATTTCCTGCTAGGCTTGCCGGAAGACTATTTCCAATTCGGCAGCGCTCCTTCCAACATCCGGCAGAAATCCTCATCGGTCTTTGCCATGGATGAGTGGCATGTGCTGAAAAACCTCACCCTCACGCTGGGTGTGCGGTATGAATACAGCACGCCCAAGATTGACACGCAAGGGCGCTCTTTTAGCCTGCTGCCTGGCGCCCAATCCACGCGCTTCGTGAATGCGCCTACCTCGCTGGTATTCCCCGGCGATCCCAACGCCCCCAAGGGCGCCAACTTCCCCGACAAAAACGACTGGGCTCCGCGTCTCGGTTTTGCCTGGACTCCACTCCAGGGCGGTAAGACCAGCATCCGCGGCGGCGTGGGCCTGTTCTACGATGTGCTCAAGGGCGAAGATAACCTTCAGTTCAACGGCCAGGCGCCGTTCTTCGGATTTACAAATCCGTTCTTCTCCGATTGTCCGAACGGAACTACTTCCGGAGGCCCAGGCTGCGTCACTTCGAACCCGGGTTATACCACCAATCCATTTACTTCCACGGGAACACCCAATCCGTTTCCCTCGAAAGCGCCAGCTAAGAACATTGATTTTGGAGCGGCAGGCTTCTTGCCGTTTGCCGGGGGCGGCGTCTTCTTCGTCGATCCGCACCTCCGCACCCCTTACACCTGGCAATACAACCTGACCATCCAGCGTGAAATGGCCAGAAACCTAGCGCTGCAACTGGGCTATATCGGCAGCCAGTCGCGTAAACTTACTACCCTGGTGGATAACAACGCGTTTGATCCTGCCACGTTGGCGACAACTCCCCACCGCTTCTTTAACGAAATCGGGACGGTTGACGACGGACGCTACAGCTTCCTGGATACTTTTGAAAATGCTGTCAATGCCAATTACAGCGCATTCGAGACAAAGCTTACCAAAAGGAATTCCTCCACGCGGTTCTTTGGAACCACCGCCTTCACGCTGAGCTACACCTGGGCTCACTCCATCGATAACTCTTCCGGGTTCCGCAATCGCAACTCGCAGATCCCCTTCTTTGACCGAAACGCTTTCCGCGGATCGTCTGATTTTGACGTTCGCCAGCGGATCGCCTTCAGCGGCGGCTGGGACCTTCCCTTCGACCACGCGTGGTCGAGAGGCCCGAAGCGGATAACCCAAGGATGGAGCCTGTATCCCATCGTTAGCTGGTACACCGGATTCCCCCTGGATGTCTTGTCGCAATTGTCCAGCCGGAGAACCCAGCCAGGCCCCTCAGGCGCGGGCGATGCCGGAATCGTCAATGCGGCCATCACCGGGCCCATCGTCTATTCCGACCCCAGCATCCCGACTCCTGGACAGCTGGGCAATATTTACTTCAGCAAGAGCCTGTTTACCCTCACTACTCTTGCCGGATGCAAGTGCTACGGCTCTGGGCGAGGCATTCTGAGAGGACCAGACAGGGTAAATAGTGATATGGCTTTTGCCAAGAAGACCGCCGTCACGGAGCACACTGCGGTAGAGCTGCGCGCGGAGTTCTTCAACCTGTTCAACCACACGGAATTTGACAACCCCGACGTTAATTTCTCGAGCCCAACCTTTGGTCAGATCACCTCGACGGCGTCGGGCCGAATCATCCAGTTCGCCGCGCGCTTCACGTTCTAACCACAAGCTCGCATCTCCGAGGCCGGGTCAGCCGACTCGGCCTTTCTTTTTTTTTTGCAACCCTCAATTGTTCTGCTTTTCGGTTGTTCAGCTTTTTGGAGGAACAACCGCCCTCGGACTTTCGGCTTCACTAGAAGCCGGACAACTCAGCTGGAAGGCGCCTTAGCCAAACGCCCATCAGTACCCCCTCTCGGCTATAATATGAGTCGTAGGTTCCGACCACTCTTCCCCTTAGGTATACCGGGCAATAGTGGCGGCTCCTTGCAGGAGTCCTTGGCATCACTGGCGTTGATGTTCGGGGAACACGGCGAGGACGAGGGTCTGGAGCGGAAACGCACGGGCCTCCCGTTTCGGTCCCAGATTCTTGGGAACGCGGAACTTGGAAAGGAACCGAGAGCGTTGCTCTCTCCTCTCCTGTCTTGCTCCCGCAAAAACGATCGACTATGCGCCTTCGCGACAAACACGGCCGAGACATTACTGACCTCCGCGTCAGCATCACAGATCGGTGCAACTACCGTTGCGTCTACTGCCGCACCGGCAACGAAGGCGCGGTGTATTCAGAGCTTCCACTCTCCGAATATCTCCGGCTAGTGCGAATCCTGGTGGGCATGGGGATCGAAAAAGTCCGGTTGACCGGAGGCGAGCCTCTCCTGCGCAAGGGATTAGTGGGTTTTGTTCGTGACGTTGCTGGCTTGCGAACGATCGACGGCAATACGCCGGACATTGCCATCACCACCAACGGGCATCTTCTCGAAGATCTTGCCGGCCCGTTGAAGCAGGCGGGACTGCGGCGGGCCACCATCAGCATGGACGCTGTCGACGCCGAAAAGTTCGCGCGCATCACCCGCGTTCCCAATGGCTATGAGAGCGTCCGGAGAGGCATTCGCGCCGCGAAGCGTGAAGGGCTGGAGCCGGTCAAGGTCAACTGCGTTCTGTTGCGCGGGTTCAACGAGGACCAGATCGTGGAGTTCGCGCGCTTCTCACGCGAGGAAGGTGTGGTCGTTCGCTTCATCGAATTCATGCCGCTGGAGGAAGACCGCGTGTGGTCGCCGGAGATCGTCGTTACCATGGACGAGATTCTGGAGAAGTTGAACCAGTTCCGTCCCGTGCGCCAGCTTCCCAACGCACCCAGCGAAACCGCCCGGCGTTTCACCTTCGATGATGGCTTGGGAGAGATTGGAATTATCGCTCCGGTGTCGCATCCGTTCTGCGGCCATTGTTCGCGCATCCGCCTGACTTCGGACGGCAAGATTCGCACCTGCCTGTTCTCGCTCTTCGATCACGATTTGGCGGGCCGCATGCACACAGGCGCCGGCGACGACGAACTGGCAGACTACATCCGTTCCGTGGTCGACCAGAAAGAGGCGCGCCATCACATCGGTGAAGCGGAATTCATCAAGCCTTCCCGCAGCATGGTCCATATCGGCGGCTGATTTCGCCGCACGAACCGTTAGCCGCAGATTTACGCAGATAAACGCAGATCAAGAAAATAGGTAGCCGCGAATGAACACGAAAGAACGCGAATCCGACTCATTCCCCAACTGCTCGAGAAGAATCTTCTGTGGCAATATCGAATTTCCCCCGCCGAAACTTGCTGAAAACGCGATAATAGTGCAGTGAAACCACAGAGGACACGAAGGAACACAAAGGTCATTCCGCCAATCGGACCACCTTCGTGTTCCTTAGTGTCCTTTGTGGTTCATTCGCTGTCAAAACCCGAAACACGGATTCATACTCGAGACCGTTCATGACGCTAGCTGTGGAAGTCGCCGGCCAAACCGACGTAGGTTGCGTGCGCGCCAACAACGAAGACAACTTCGGCTACGACTCGCGCTACGGGATTTTCGTGGTGTGCGACGGCATGGGCGGACAGGCCGCCGGCGAAGTCGCCAGCAAGATGGGCGTCGACATTCTTCTGGAGTACTTCCGGCAAGAGGGCAAGAACGGCTCGTATCAATTGAACGGCCGGCCGGGAGCGGAGGCCCCAGGCAATTTGTCGCAAGCGGCTCGCTGGCTAGGCAGCGCGATCCATTTGGCAAATCGGAAGATCTACGCGGCCGGCCAGGAGCAGAGTGGACGATTGGGAATGGGCACAACCATCGTTGCCGCGGTGATTCGTGGTCACGCGTTGGCGATTGCGAATGTGGGCGACAGCCGCATTTATCTGATCCGGCAAGGCGTGATTGAGCAACTGACCCAGGATCACTCGCTAGTCATGGAGCACGTGCGGCGCGGCTACATCACGCCAGAGCAAGCCCAGCGATCGGAACTGCAGAACGTGATTTTGCGCGCTCTCGGTTCAGAGCAGGAAGTGGAAGTCGATGTCGAAGACCTCGTGGCTGTGTCCGGCGATCTGATTCTGATGACGTCCGATGGGCTGACCCGTCAGGTGGACGATCAGGCCATTCTCAAGATCATCACAGGCGCTTCCAGCCTGGAGCAGGCGTGCAGCGCGCTCGTTCAGGCAGCGAACCAGCGCGGCGGTGACGATAACATCACGTGCTTGCTGCTCAGGATCGTGGAGCAACCGTGGTACAAAACCATTTTCAACAAGCTGTTTCCCGGAGGTGCGCAATGGCAAAACTCTATCTGAAGTTTGAACAGTCTGTCCTGAAGGAGATTCCGCTTACGCAAGCTGCCGCCACCATCGGCCGGCTGCCGGACAACACTCTCCAGATCGATAATCTTGCTGTCTCCGGACATCACGCCAAGATCTATTGGAATGATGGTCACTACGTGGTCGAAGACCTCGGCTCGCTTAACGGAACCTATGTCAACAACAAGCGTGTGGGTAAGGCCACGCTGATTCACGGTGACCAGGTGTTGATCGGCAAACACGTGGTGGAGTTCAAGAACGAAGGCTCGCTCGCGCTGGGGGCGTCGGCGCCCAAGGCCGGTCCCCCGGCGCCGAAGCTCGACGCAACGGTGGTGCTGGATACCAGGCAAGCGCAAGAAATGATCGCAGAAAAAGGCGTGCCTGCGGCCGCCGCCTACTCAGTGACCGGCGCGCCGGTACCGGCGAAGGAGCGGATCGGATTGCTTACCGTGCTCGAAGGCAAGACTGATCAAACCAAGTACGTGCTCACCGGTAAGATGACAATGATCGGCAAATCCAGCATGGCCACCATCCAGCTCAAAGGATTCTTCGCGCCCACTACTGCCGCGCTTATCAGCAAGCGCGACGGGAAGTACTTTGTCGCGCCGTCGGAGAAGAAAATCAAGCTGAAGGTGAATGGCGAAGATGTGACTACGCAGCGCGAGTTGATTGCCGGCGATGTGATTGAAGTCGGCAAGCTGAAGGCTTCGTTCAGTTTTCAGGAATAAACCTGGCAGACGAGATGGACTTTGTGGACTTGGTGGACTTGGTGGACGAGGTGGACATGCATGAGAAAGAACCTTTAATACCAAAGCACGGCGGCTACCGGAACCTGAAAAGTTTTCAAATTGCGCAGCTCGTCTATGACGTCACCGTACGCTTTTGTGATCGCTACATCGACAAACGCAGCCGGACACACGACCAAATGGTCCAGGCGGCCCGCAGTGGAGTACAGAATATCGCCGAGGGCAGCAAGGCTTCCGGAACTTCAAAGAAGACCGAGCTCAAGCTGACCAACGTTGCCCGGGCGAGTTTGGAGGAACTCCGCCTGGACTACGAAGATTTTCTACGCCAGCGTGGATTGCTGTTGTGGGACCGCAACGACACACGCCGTGCTGATTTAATCGCCCAGCGTTGCGCCACTGCCGATGAGGTTGCACGGTGGGTGCAGAAACAGCGCAGGAATCCGCGAGTAAGCCAAACCCAAGAGGGTTCCCACCAACAGTCCACTGAGTCCATTACGTCCACAACGTCAATTCAGTCCACCTTTCCAGAACTAGCCGCCAACGCCGCTCTTACACTCATCGCGGTAGCCTGCAGCCTACTCGATCGGCAGCTGGCCGCCCAGGCCGCAGCTTTCGAGCGCGAAGGTGGCTTCACCGAGCGCTTATTACCGGGTGCGCAGGACTGCCCGTGGGCACATTGACTGATTGTTCAATTAAGATGTTCTAATTCTTTGAGAGGCCAGTGCCGAAATGCCAATTTTTGGCGTGGCCCAAATTCACCACCGCGGTGGCTGAAATCCACCAACTCTGTTTGCTCAGATTCGCTCTCATATTTGTAAGTCCTGCAAACTCAAAGAGCGTCCTTCACTTTGAAGTGGTACTAAACTTGTACTCTGCTTCTCTCCAATTCAGCATCTTGGGGAGGATGCAATGAAATCCAGTCCACTCTACCTCACAACATTCGCCTTGTTTTGTCTGGGCACTTTGGGCACAGTCCAGGCGCGCGACATCAACGTTCCCGCGGGAACGCTCATGACGTGTACGCTGGACGAGCCCAAGTTTTCATCCGCCACCGTCAGCGTGGGGGATCCGTTTCTTTGTTATCCGCGCAACGTGCAGCAGTTTGGCCAAACGGTCTTCCCACGCGGCGCCTATTTGGTCGGACACCTGGAAGGCGCCCAGGAGCCCGGCCACTTCGTTGGCAAGGGCTATCTGCAGCTGACATTTGACCGAATCGGTTTGCCTTCTACCGACGTTCCACTGACTGCCAAGGTAATAGCCGTGGCTCATTTCAACGTGGACCGCGAGGGAAAGATCATTGGCCATGGCCACGCTACGCGCGACGTGGTGGAGTGGATGCTTCCACCGCTGTGGCCGTGGAAGGTATTGACCTTACCCGCGCGCGGTCCCCGTCCGACGTTGAAGGGCGAAACCAGAATCACCTTGCGCGTGATGGAGGATTTCGTCGTGCCGCAGGTTAACTCTTCGCCGTGGCATCGGTTCGGCGAGGAGCCAAGCTCCTTTGTCAGCCCGCAAACGTATGCTGCTCCGCGCGTGCTGGCTTCGGAATATCGCGCGAAAACACCCGCAGATATGAAGCCGGCAGTTGGGGTAATCGAAGCGGCCTCTGTGGCCAGCCAGCCCAGGGTCGTTGAAATCTCTTCTCCATCGCGACCCGCCGACGACCAGGTGGAACCTGTAGCCGGATCGGTCCTACAGAAACGCGACCCTCAACCGGCAAACCGGCCTGAAACGACTGGGGCGTGGCCCACGGATGTAACGCTCTTCGCTTTAACCGATGGCACGCTCTTTCCAACAACGAAGTATTGGCGCGACCGGGACCAGCTCTCGTTTGTTTCCGGAGGCGATAAGGGCGTGGTGGCGCTGAAGAGCATCGACTGGAGCGCGACCACCAGGCTCAACCAGGCGCGGAACGTGCGTGTTACCCTGCGCAACGCGCCGGCGGCGAATTAGCTCCTCCTCGGAATAGCGGTGATCACTGGCTTTGCCAGCATCACTTTGGTCATGCCGCTCCTCCAACCCCAGCGCGCGCCATTCGGCCTGCGCTGGGATTTTCTTGTTTGTACCGGCCTGTCACGGCACAGGAATTCCCGCCCCTCGCTTTCTTCTTGTACACTAACTCGTCTACAAGAGAGCATCTATGAAAACCTCCATCCGTTCATTCATCCGTCCCCTGTTTCTTACGTTCACGTTCCTCGCCCAAGCTCAAACTCCGAGCCCGGTCAAAGCGACTCCTGCGGCTCCGGTTGAAGATAAGCCCATCACCGCGCTTCCCTACACGCCTAGCCTGGATGTTACCTCGCTGGACAAATCGGCCGACCCTTGCGTGGATTTCTATCAGTTCACTTGCGGAGGATGGATGAAGAACAATCCCATTCCTGCCGACCAGGCTGGATGGAGCGTCTATGGCAAGCTGGCTCAGGACAACCAGCGCTTCCTGTGGGGCATTCTCGACGACCTGGCCAAGAAGACTTCAGGTCGCACACCGGCGCAGCAAAAAATCGGCGATTACTTTGCGGCGTGTATGGATGAGCCGGCCATTGAGAAGCTGGGTTTTGAGCCTCTGAAACCACAGCTGGATGAAATTGCTGCCATCAAGACGCGACAGGATCTCTCGACCTTCCTCGCCAAGCAGCATATGGTCAATGTAACTGATGGTTTGTTCTTCAACTTCGGATCCGATCAAGACTTCGCCGACTCCAGCCAAGTCATTGCCTTCGCGAACGCGGGTGGTCTGGGCCTGCCCGACCGTGACTACTACACCAAGACCGACGCAAAGTCGGAGGAGATTCGCCAGAAGTACCTTGTACACGTACAGAACATGATGCATCTGCTGGGCGATTCGCCTGACGTCGCCAAGAACGAAGCTCAGACCATCATGAGCATCGAAACCGCTCTGGCCAAGGCCTCCTTGACCCGCGTGGAGCAGCGTGATCCTCACAAACTCTTTCACAAGATGGACCGCAAAGGCCTGCAGGAACTCACTTCCAATTTCGATTGGAACCTCTACCTCAAGGCCGTCGGCCTTCCCAGCGTCGATACCTTCAATGTTACCGAGCCCAAGTTCTACCAGGAACTCAGTCGCCAACTCAACGACAATAGTTTGGATGACATCAAAGTCTACCTCCGATGGCACATCTCGAGCGCCAACGCTCCGTATCTTTCCAGCAAGTTTGTGAAAGAGAATTTCGATTTCTACAGCCACACGCTGCGCGGCGTAGAGCAGCAGCCGCCGCGCTGGAAGCGCTGCGTGCGCCTGGTTGATCGCGAGCTGGGCGAAGCCTTAGGGCAGGAATTCGTGATCCGCACCTTCACTCCGGAGACAAAGAAGAGCACCGTCGATATGACCAAGCAAATCGAGAAGGCCATGGAAGACGATATCAAGGAGCTCACTTGGATGGGACCGGAAACCAAGAAGGAGGCGCTTGGGAAACTGCATTCAGTGATGAATAAGGTCGGCTATCCCGACAAGTGGCGCGACTACAGCTCCGTGGATATTGGCCGTGATGGCTTTCTCGGCAACGTGCATCGCGCCACATTCTTCGAATCAAAACGCCAGCTGAACAAGATCGGCAAGCCCTTGGACCGCGGCGAATGGGGCATGACACCCCCTACCGTCAACGCCTACTACAACCCGCAGATGAACGACATCAACTTCCCCGCCGGCGTGTTGCAGCCACCACTCTATGATCCCAAGCTCGATGACGCTCCGAACTATGGCAACACCGGCGGCACCATCGGCCACGAACTCACTCACGGCTTTGACGATGAGGGCCGCCAGTTTGACGCCAAGGGCAACCTGCGCGATTGGTGGACGAAGGAAGATTCTCAGCAGTTTGAAAAACGCGCGCAGTGCGTGGTGGACCAGTACGCGAATTACGTAATCGTTGACGACATCAAGATCAACAGCAAGCTGACCGAAGGCGAAGACGTGGCCGATTTGGGCGGATTGATTCTTGCCTACATGGCCTGGAAGACCGCAACCAAGGATCAGCATTTGGAGAACCGTGATGGCTTCGCGCCTGGCCAGCGCTTCTTTATCGGCTACGCACAATGGGCGTGCGAGAACGATCGTCCAGAAAACCTGCGAGCCAACGCCATCACCAATCCACACTCGCCCGGCAAGTATCGCGTCAACGGCCTGGTCATCAACATGCCGGAATTTCAAAAGGCATTCGGCTGCGAAGCCGGCCAGCCGATGGTCCGTAAGGATCGCTGCCGAGTTTGGTAGGGAATAGGAACACTCATGGGTGACAAATGCAGCCCTCGGCCTTAGCCCTTAGCCTTTTTTCGTAGCCCAAACTTCAGGTCTTCGTGATACAAAAGCTACTGGCTGATGGCTAAGCACTAAACGCTGTTTTCGATCTTTTGATATTGAAATTATGTTAGAAAAGGTCCACAATTCTTCCAACCGTTCATCCAGGAAGTCCCCGGTGGTGCTTCCCGCCGGAGGAAAAGCGATTACTTCCTTGGACCCAAAACCCAGCACGCAAACAATCCTTCTGGTGGAGGACGAAGAGTCCTTACGCCACATCGTGATCGATCTGCTTACCCAGCTCGGATATCGAGTTCTGGGCGCGGGCAACGGCACTGAAGCCTTGGCCATGGCAGAGCGACACCCTGCGACCATCGATGTTCTGATCACGGACGTTCTGATGCCGGAGCTCGCGGGGCCAGATTTGGCAGTGGCTCTACGCCATTCACGCCCCGACCTGAGGATTATCTTCGTGTCCGGCGACACTCCAGACCAAAGCAATTTCGTCCCGGGTGCGGTTGTTCTGCAGAAGCCATTTACCATAAAGATGCTCTCCGCCAAACTGCGCGAACTGCTTCAGGCTTAGCCGGGCCGACAGTTTTGTTGCCGGCCAGACACGCAGCGCCCTCTAACTGACACAGGCGCTGGGCCCCTTCGAGCGGCTATCCCTTTTATAATCAGGCCGATAGAGCGCGGCCATGCGGCTGCAACTGTCCTCTGCATGACCACGGAGGACAAAATGAACGAGACGTGCACAAAGCAAAGCGTGGAAGAACCCAAGTACTTCTTGCTGTGGATTGCGCTCTGGATCGTTGCGTTGCTCGCGCTGCTGCCCATGTTGGGAAGAGCCTAACGGGGAGTCGCGGTTACTCATCGGAAGATTGCCTTGGCTCGGCTGCGAGCTCGTATTGCCCGGTCAGCGCATTCCAGCGAGTTTTCAACGCGTCTAACCCCATACGCAGGCCATCGCGAATAGGATGGATCTTGGAGCGGTCGTCATGTCCCCAGGCCACCGCGACCTCAACTACTTTGAGGTTCTGGCGATGCGCCAGGAAAAGCAGTTCGGGATCAAAGCCCCAGCGGTTGATCCGTTGTAGAGGAAAAATCTTGTCGGCGGCGTGGCGCGTGAAAGCTTTGAAACCGCACTGGGTGTCGCGATAGGGAAACAGCAGGACCAAGCGAAGGTAAAAATTGAAGATCCGGGAGAGCGCTTGTCGCTTCAGCGATTGCCGCTGAAACTGGAGCGAGGGATCCAGCCAGCGTGAACCAATCGCTACGTCGGCGCCGGATTCCAGTGCCGCAAAGAGCTTGACCGCCTCGGAAATGGGAGAGGAAAGATCGGCATCGGTGAAAAGCAGCGTTTCGCCGCGCGCGTGGAGCATGCCATTGCGAACCGCATATCCTTTGCCTTGGTTGCCAGGATTCTGAATCAGGCGCACTTGGGGATGAGTTGCAGCAAATCTCGTCGCGATTTCCAGCGTATCATCGCGAGAGCCGTCGTCTACCACGACCACTTCCGCGTTCCATCGTCGTTGGCGCACGTGGTCCAGGATTTGTTCAAGCGTGGCTCCCAGTCGCGCGCTCTCATTAAAGGCAGGCACAACAATGCTGTACTGTGGCTGGGCGGTGGTGGGTTGCGAACTTGAGGAGGAGGCTGGACTTTCCACGCTCACGCGGCTTGTTCTTTTTTCTTCAGCATATTGAAAAATTCGGGCACCAGATCGGGGCCCCACAGGCCCTTCCGCGATTCTTCCATCAGGATCTGCTCGGCTTCGTCATGAGTCAAGGCCACTTTGTAGGGACGCGCCGAACGCAAGCTGTCGTACACATCAACAACCTGCGTGATGCGCGCCAGCAACGGGATGTCGTAGTGCGTAAGTTGATCGGGATAGCCCGAACCATCCCACCTCTCGTGATGGTGGCGGATGATGGGCAACACGTTGCGGAAGGACTTGAGTGGGGTGCAGATCGATTCGCCGATGATCGGATGTTGTTTCATCATCCCCCACTCCTCCGATGTCAGAGCCGAATTCTTCTTCAGGATCTCATCGGGAATGGACACCTTGCCGAGATCGTGGAGGTAGCCGCCGCGTTTCAGCGCGACTATGCTGTCGCTGTCGAGTCCGATATGCTCGCCGAGATCCGAAGCATAGTGGGCCAACCGCTGGCAATGATTGCCGGTATAGGGATCGCGCGATTCGATGCCCAGAGCCAGAGCCACCAACACGGATTCTGCGTTCTCCAGCTCATCGGTGAACTCCTTCAACTTGAGGAGAGACTTGACTCTGGCAAACAATTCTTCCGGATAGAGAGGCTTGTTGAGAAAGTCGTCCGCCCCGGCCTCGATGCCGCGGACGCGGTCATTGCGATCGCTGAGGCCGGTCATCATCACCACGGGAATCAGTCGCGTGAATGGGTCTTCTTTAAGCCCGCGGCACAGCTCGTAGCCTGATTTGCCGGGCATCACAACGTCCAGCAGAATCAGATCGGGCTTTTCGGAGTGGACTTTACTCAGGGCTTCGTCGGCCTCGCCCGCGGTGACGACGTCGTACCCCTTGGATGAAAGCAGCTCACGCAAAAGAACCAGGGTGTCCAATTTGTCGTCAACCACTAGAACTTTTGGCGCTCGGGGTTTGAAACTGACAAGTTCTTTTGCGGACAGCAAACTCACCGGTTGATGAGAAGCCGCAGGGGGTTTTCGGGTTGCACCGAGAAGTTCACGGTCGCGGGTGGAAATAGTATCCATGAAAAACCAGACGTCGCAAAGCTGAAGTTTGACGAGTATCAGCGCGTGTGATGCTTAAGCAGTACTAAGAGCGACGGCTCGAAGCGCGGACAATTGATTGTATAACATCACGACGCAAAAATTGTCCATCATCGATTTATTGGGAGTGGGTCAGTTTGGCCGAACAAAAACCCCAGGCCTGTCATGTTGAGCAAGCACGAAGGATCCCTGCGAAGCGGGAGACTGAGGGCGCGTCGAAAGCCCCGTCCTGAGCGTAGTCGAAGGAATCCCGAGAATGCGTCCTCTGCCATGCTGATACGAGGTGTTCTCCCCAAGCTGCCTGTGCTGCCCTTCTCCGCGTCCGCGACGGCTTACGGTTTCGGGGACAGTCCCTCGGTAGAACTCCCTGAAGCAGCAACGAGGAACAAACTTTCCCTGGATCTTTCGACGCGCCCTCACTCGCTGCGCTCCTTCGTGCTTGCTCAAGATGACAGGGGATGGGCCTCAACGAGCCAAGGTGCCTGGCGTGCTGCTGCCACAACCACTACGATTCAGACATATAATTGCCACACATGCACTCGGCCTGCCGGTCTTCGATGGTTTTGCTGCTGGTTATAGGCGCTTCAGCTGCGCCCCAGCAACACTCCGTATTCTTGGGAAAGTGGCAGATAGTGAAGACCGCGCCTGACTCCGGCGAGGCCCGCACAATCAAGATGCGGCGTCTGATGGTCGACCATCGCGCGCGTGAATACACTTTCGGCCCCTCACACGATGTCACAGATCGGCTGTTCGTCGTCCGCCGAATCCATCGCGTGAACGATGCTCTGCCGCAGGACCCGCCGGCAGCGCCGCACTGGGTGTGGCGCATGGACGGATGGATCAGCGTAGACCGCGTGACGGGCCACATTGCGTCGTTGAGCCTGCCCGCCTTTGATGCCGAGGTCTCCGAAGTCAGTTGGTATCGGGATTACGCTGCCTACTGCGGCCCATCGGATGACGGCGCCAAGGCCTATCTGATGGTCTGGCAACTGGGCAAGAAGAAACCGGTGCTGCGCAAAGAGTTTCTGGGCCCGGGCTGTGAAGCACCCCGATGGGATCGCAGTCCTAGTCGCGTGACCTTCATCGCCGCCGGCGAGAAGACCAGCTTTCTTATCCGCGCGCGTGGCGCCGATCCCCAGCCGGAAACGACTGAAGAGGAAACACAAAATGAAAAATGAGAGACCGAGAGATTCGAGACTGAGGCAATCGACGTGAAAACCCTGGAACAATATCTGGACGACGCTGCTGTCGCACACGGGCATCTCTGCGCCGGACAAGTCTTGGGTGTACGCATGGCCATGCTCGGCCTGCAGAAGCTGGGCATCACCGATCCCCAAGGGAAAGACCGCAAGCGTGTGGTAACGTTTGTTGAGATCGACCGCTGTGCCACCGATGCCGTGATGGTCGTGACTGGATGCCGTCTTGGCAAACGTGCCCTCAAGTTTCGCGACTGGGGCAAGATGGCGGCTACCTTCGTCGACGTTGAGACCGGCAAGGCCGTGCGCCTGGCCGCCCGTGAGTCTTCCAAAGCTTTAGCCAAGAACATGCATCCCGAAGTCGCGGACAAGAATCAGGCGCAGATGCTGGCTTACCGGATCATGAGCGATGAACAGCTGTTTGACGCACAGTGGGTGCGTGTGGAACTCCCACCCGAGGAATTTCCGGGATTCAAGGGTGAGCGCGTGGTCTGCGAGCAGTGCGGCGAAGGTATCAGCTACCGTCGAGAGGTACAGCGCGGCGGAAAGGTTCTCTGCCGCGCTTGTGCCGGTGAACGTTATTACGAGCCCATCAGCTAGGTTTTGCCGCCGATGCTGTCGCCGCACCTTTCTGGCCGGGGCTCTTGTCGGTTGTGCAGCCGCCTTTTTTCGCCTGTTCAGGAGTGCAGCCGTTCTTGGTGCCCGTGACTGGCCGCTTCCGCCGCCTATTCGCTGCGACCGTCTTCCTGTGCTGGCCCGTTGCCGTTGTGGTCTTGTGACCAGTAGTGGTGGCGACACTCTTGTTATTGAGCGGCTTTACGTCGGAAGGCCTGGTGGTGTTCGCCGCTACGGTTTTGCCGGACGGAGTTTTTCCAGATTTGGCGCTGGTCCCGCTGTTGTGTTTCTTGTGGAGCCAGTGCGGAGGCGAATACCAGTGTTTACGGTGGCCAACGTTACTCTGATCGTTGTTCTTCTTGACCTTGTTATGCTTGGTGCCGCTCTTTTGGTCCTGGTCGTTGAACGCCGTGGTTCCGTCCTGGGCTCTGGCGATAGCCGTTCCACCAACGGCAAACATCAGGCTCAACAGAATCAGAAGTCGTAATCTGTGCATGTGCATTCCCCAAGAGTTGAAATTTGCAAAGTGGCTAGCCATGGATGATGAAGGGATTATGCGCTCCAAATGGCGGATACTTAAGCTGCCTTCGGTACAGGGGCCGACCGGCCAGAGTGGCCACACTTCCGCTTTCCGTTCTCCGCCACTTGGCCCTGTACCGAAGGTAGTAAAGATCGGCCGGCAGGGTCGCGAGACTGTGGGAACTTTTCCCCTCCTGCCTGCGTATTTTTTCTGCAACGCCGCCCGGAGGCGTAGGAGGCGATCCGGGCGCAGCGGGAGCCGCTAGATTAGTACCTTGACCGGTTGAAAAGTACATCGTGACGCGAGACGTGTATCAGGGCTGTAGAGAGGCCGAAAATCGTCGGCTTCAGCCGCTTGTAAAGCCACAGGGGCTGAAGAGGGTGTGTGAGAACTAGAAATCGTCATCCCGAAGGGCGTAAGCGAGCCCGCGCCGTCTTCAGCGGGCGAGTCGCCCTGAGGGACCTTGTGGGTTGGCAAGTGTTTGATTCGATTCCACCACCAACGCAAGGTCCCTCACCCCTACTCGGGCGCTGATGACAGCGCGCCCTCGCTAACGGGGTT
>Ga0209648_10000568_pt1 | contig 28443 bp, 25 predicted proteins | sample GraSoi2013_115cm_FD_185830 | JGI IMG/M metagenome (GOLD analysis project Ga0209648, IMG submission 185830) | Grasslands soil microbial communities from the Angelo Coastal Reserve, California, USA - Sample 9_17_2013_115cm (SPAdes) (version 2) | ecosystem: Environmental > Terrestrial > Soil >...
CAGCCCACCACCGACCGTGCTCCCGGTGCCCTGGATGAGACGATCGCCCTGCTGGCCGATGGCCGGCTCCGCCTGCGCGCGCACACATCCATGCCCATGCAGCAGGCCGCTGAGGCCCACCGCCAACTGGAAAGCGGCAACGTCCACGAGCGCATCATCCTCACCCTCGAGTAGCGCGGGCGGCAGAGCGGCGGCCAGGCCAGCCGCTCTGCCGCCTGGACCTCCATGGAGCTCCGACTCGTGACACCAGATACGGGGGCTCAGCCGGGCGAGCTGAGTGTGGATTGACTGAATTCCTTGCCAAAAAGGGGCTATATGCGTCAGAGACAGAACTGGGCAATGATCTAAGTCAGAAAAGCTGGAAAGAAAGGGCTCCTCAGTTGAGGATTAGCTGATGCCGAGACCGCCATCCTCTTAGATGTGGCACCTGTGCCCAAAGGCCCGCCCCAGGCTTTCGTTTTTCCCAGATGGACTGCGCACTACGGATCGAGACGATGATCTTTCTGGTTGAAGGAGTCTACAGGACCATAACTTCGCCACTTTGACGCAACCGTTCGCCTAAAAAAGTGGCGAGCGTTCGTGATGTTCAAGAGAAATGGGTCAGATTGTCTGCTCAACTTTTTTAGGCGGGGTTATGGGGTCCCGACATTTTTCCCTCCCAGAATCCCCGCTAAGCTTGGTTAGCTGACTGCTCAAATGTCTCACCACTCTGTAAAGAAGCCCTCCTTGGTCACTTTTTGAGCGAAAATGGCCTAGAATAGCGCTTCCTCTGCTGCCAAGCAACAGGGCTGCCTGCTTCATTCAGCCCTGTCCGAGAGCGCGCTGGCGCCTTAGCGGGGATTTTGGGAGGGAAAAATGTCGGGACCCCAACTCGGCGCAGTTCGCAGCGCTCTGGGAGCAACTAAGCGGGAACTTTGCCGTGAGTCTGCTCTTCTCTGTCTTTGTGATTGGACATGAGCTTGGAACCCTGCTGCTCGGCATCGGACTCGCATGGGCGCGGGCAGTGCCGCTCTGGGCCGCCGCGGCAGTGGTGATCGGCATTGTCCTGCATCCCATCTCCTTTGTCATTGGCATCCGGCTGGTAGATGTCCTGGCCTACGCTTTGATCACTCTCGGCTGTGTGGCGGCGGCGCGCACCGTCCTCATCACACCCAATGATGCCTGGGATCTGCCCCCACCCTCTGTGCATTTGCACAGGTAGGTTTTTGGGAAGCCGGGTCCAAGGGCGCAGCCCCTGGCGGGGGTGGGGGGATCATACCTCACCAGGAGTCGCTTGACACCCTGGCTCTTCGCGTAGGTTTTACCCGAAAAAATAGAGTGACCCCGTAACGGGCAATCTCGCGATCTGAGAGGTCTGGTGGAACGTGGGTCAGGGCGTTTCGCTGTTCCGGGTTGAGGTAGGTCGGAATCTTATCATATCCAGGCAAGGTAGGCGTCTCTCCAGTTTTGCCTCGTTTGTATCATACTGTCCGCTTGTACGTCAATGAAACCGCCTGGGATGGGAAAGAAAGCCCATCTTTTCCAGGCTTAACGGGGAGAAAATCAGAGAAAATCACCTTGGCGAATCCTTAGCGGGGATTTTGGGGGGTAAAAATGTTGGGACCCCGGATAGCGCAACGTCTTAATCCTTTCCGCCAGTGCCTTGCCCTGCTGACCTCCCCATCTTCTTTGGGTCAACTCTGAACAGTATCTCCCGCGGAGATCTCTTGAGGATTTCTGCGAGCAGTGGTATACTCCGTTCTAGAACTGCCAGGGGTATGTTTCCTCTGTCCCTCGCTGTTCTAGAACAGCGAGGGACAGATGGTGTGGCCTTTCATTCGTACACATGCCTCATACGAGGAGAAGAACCGTCTATGGAACAGCCATCGAAGAGGAGTGGCGTGGTCTCTGACACGATCCTCGTCTTTCAGGGAGAAGCCCAGGCGATCACGATCCCGGTTGGTTCTCCTGCCTGGTATGCCTGGTTGGAACAGGTGCATTCCTTCTCTTTCAGGAATGACGAGGGAACGTTTACCGCGCACAAGGCTCGTTCAAGCAATCGACGTGGTGGCTGGTATTGGTACGCGTACCGTCGTCAGCAGGGTCAGCTTTTCCGCTTCTATCTGGGAGCCTCCTCCAGGCTCACGCTCGCATGCTTGCGGAATGCTGCCCGGCAGCTCGCATGCAGAGTCGAGGGGTCTCCCCATGAGCCATCACTGTCCTCAGAGATGTCGGCTCCGCTGCCGCCTCGTTCGGAGCCGCAAACAGACCGAACTCCGCCCGCTTTGCTCGCCACCAAATTTCACATTCCGGGTCTGCCTATTCATTACGTTGCCCGCTCTCGCCTGCTCAGCTCGCTTGATGAGGGGACGAAAGCCCTGCTGACTCTGGCGTGTGCCTCCGCAGGCTTTGGCAAAACCACGCTCCTGTCTGCCTGGGCTAGCCAGACTCCTGGCCACGTCGCCTGGCTCTCCTTGGATGAACAGGACAACGATCCGACACGCTTCTTGGTCGCTGTCATTACGGCCCTGCGCACGTGCTTTCCCACGCTCGGTGAAGCAGCGTTCTCCCTGCTGCAATCACTCCAGCCGCCTCAGTTGATCACGACCCTCACTTTCCTGATCAACGACCTGGCCGCGGTTTCAGCGGACGCCGTGCTGATCCTGGATGACTATCACGTGATCGAAGAACCGGCTATTCACGAGTCACTCGTGTTCCTGCTTGATCATCTCCCAGGCACACTGCACCTGGTGCTTGCCACGCGCGTTGATCCCCCACTCGCCTTATCACGATGGCGGGCACGAGGACAGCTGATGGAGATCCGGGACAGCGATCTGCGTTTCAGTGAGCAAGACGGAGCCCTCTTCCTCAGCCAGACGATGGGGTTGCACCTTGAAGAGGAGGACGTCGTGCTGCTCACTGAGCGCACCGAAGGCTGGATCGCGGGCCTGCAACTGGCGGCCCTCTCTCTGCGTGGGCATGCCAACCCTTCTGCCTCTCTCAAGCTGTTGAGCGGGAGTCATCGCTTCCTCCTAGACTATGTGCAGGAGGAGATCCTGGCGCGCCAGCCTGCTGCCATCCAGCGTTTCCTCCTCCACGTGGCAGTGCTTCCCCGGATGAACGCCTCCTTGTGCCAGGCACTGACTGAGGAGACCGCCTCTCAGGAAAGGCTGGAGTTCCTGGAGCGGGCCAACCTGTTTCTGGTGCCGCTCGATGAAGAGCGGCAGTGGTATCGCTTTCACCCGCTCTTCCGTGAGGCGCTGCTTGCGCGTCTGCAGGCGAGCCAACCGGAACAAGTCCCTACCTTGTATCGACGTGCTGCCGCCTGGTATGCAGCGCAGGGACTCTGGCATGAGGCCATTCCCCATGCATTCGGAGCCGAAGACGTTGCCTACGCAGCCGACCTGCTCGAGCGCTGCATCGACTCAGGAATCTGGCGCAACGAGTATCATACCTTACACCGCTGGCTAGCGCGCCTCCCCCAAGAGGAGCTGCGCGCCCGCCCGCTGCTCAGTTTCATGGACGCGCTCGCGGCAGACTTGACCTCACCGGGAGAGTTGACCTCACAGCGCGGATCGCAGACCCTGGAGCAGGCAAAGACCCGCCTGCAATGGGCGGAGCAAGGCTATCGCGCAGCTTTCAACCAGGCTGGACTCGGCGCGGTGCTGACCCTACACGCCATGCTCAACGCCCACCAGGGAGCTTTTGCTCACGCGTTTGCGCTGGCCCGGCAGGCCCTCTCTCTGCTCCCCGAGGACGATCGGCACTGGCGTGGTGGCTGTCTTATCATACAAGGAGCAGAGGCAGCCCTTTCCGGCCAGAGTTCTTTCGCCCGGCAACTCCTGCGGCAGGGGCTGGCCCTCAGTGAAAGCGTTGGATGGATCCCCAACATGCAGATCGCTGTGGCTTTGCTGGGCGATGTGTGCTTTGCCAGCGGAGAACTGCATCTAGCTGCCCACTCCTTTCGCCGGACGCTCGCCAGTTCGGACGAGTGGACGGGAGACAGCGAGATCTCCTATGAGTGCCTGGCTCTTTACGACCTGGCGGCGCTTGCGTACGAATGGAATACCCTTGCAGAGGCAGAGGACTATATGCACCAGGCGCTGAGACAGGGCCAGTTTCTCTGGCTCCACGTGCTGATTCCTGGGTTGCTGCTGCAGGTGCGCCTGCTGCACACGTGCGGGAAAGCGGACCAGGCATGGGAGAGCCTGTGCGAGTTCGCGACACAGACGCACCGACCGGAAATACTCCGGGAGATCCAGATGTGCCAGGCGTACCTCGCGCTCAAGATGGGGGACCTGGCGACAGTGCAGCAGTGGGCCGCCGCCTCTGGACAAGAAGTCGACTTTTTCCCTGGCGTCAGACAGGAGGAGGAGGCCTTGCTCCTGGCTCACCTGCGCCTGGCAGAAGGGCAGCCAGAAGTCGTGCCCGGCCTGCTCGAACCCTGGAAGCAGAGGGCATGCGCCAACGGTCGCCTGCGCAGTGAACTGCAGATCCTGGTCGTTCTCGCGCTGGCGTACGAAGCGAGCGGCAAACGCGTGCAGGCCCACCAGGCGCTGCTGGAAGTGCTAACCAAGGCCAGGCGAGAGGGCTATCAACGCCTTTTTCTGGACGAAGGCCAGGCCATGGAAAGCTTGTTGAAAACCCTGTTGCCAGACGTGCGAGAGCAAGCGCTGGCTTCGTATGTGCGTGCCCTCTTGCGTGCCTTCTCCTCGACCCTTGCCCAACACGGTACCCTCGAGGCTCGCAGCACCTCGTTGCTGCTTGAGCCGCTGACACCCCAGGAGCAACGCGTCCTGCATCTGCTGGCAGAGGGTGCATCCAACCAGCACATCGCCAACCAGCTGGTGATCGAGCTTTCAACCGCGAGGAAACACGTCTCCAATATCCTCTCGAAGCTCGGAGCCGCGAATAGAACACAAGCCATTGCACGCGCGCGGGAGTTCGCGCTGCTCTAGTTCCCCTTTGGGCTCTGTTTGGAAGACGGCATCGCTGGTGCTGCTTGGCAGCCGTAATTTACACTTCCCCCATGGTATCTTTTTGTCTCCTCTCCTCACCATCGAAATACTCATCATGGTATCCTTTCGGCTACTGCCTAGGAGTGCGAGAAATCTGTATGCTGTTCTCAGCAGCAGTTCTCCAAAAGGAGCCATCAAGAGCATGAAGTATCACATCCGTGTCAAAGGGCATCTCAGCCCATCCTGGCAGGCATGGTTTGAGGGATTAGAGATTATGCAAGAGGAAGATGGCACATCCCTGCTCTCTGGTTTTCTCAGAGACCAGGCCGCTCTCTATGGGATTCTCTTGAGGATTCGTACCCTTGGCCTGACCTTGCTCTCGCTCTCCAGCGAGGAGGTGCCTGAGCACAAAAAGTAGCGCTCCGTCTCCTCCGATCTTCTGGTCGAGGCAGATGAAGCAGAAAAAAAGGCGTAGAACATGCTCACTCGGCTCAAGGCCACGCTAAAAAGCACGATGGCAGGCAATGCGAGTGAGCAAGTGAGCAGCAAAGAAAAAACCCCAGAATGGCAAATCTGCCTTGCGTGACGCTCAAGGCAAGGAGAAACATGAGATGGTTGCACGCTCGCCTCAAGCTAGGTTTGCCGTTCTGGAAGAAAAAAGAAAGATTGAAGGATTTTTATGAACAAGTATTCCCTTCGACGTCAGATGGAACCGGCTTCTCGCCTGAAATACCTCTGGCTGGTCCTGGGCACCATTTGCTCACTCTTCTCATTTAATGGACGCTGGGATATTGCCCTGGCGGCCTGGCTGGCTCCCTTCTTTCTCCTGCGCTTTATGCGCACCAGTCGGACGCGCATCGGCCTGACCGGGGTCTGGCTTGCCACAGCCCTCGCTATGCTCTTCTCTTTCTACTCGTTACAGCTCCTGACCCCTCTCCTCATCGTGGTCGGCCTGCTCTTTAGCACCGTTCTGACGCTTCCTTACCTGCTTGACCGGCTGGTCGCGCCTCGGCTCATCCTGGTGAGCGGCTTGCTGGCGACCTTGCTCTTCCCGCTGAGTCGTGTGGCCGGTGAATACCTCATTTCCTTTACGCCCGCCGTTGGAAGCGTCTTTTCGCTGGCCTACACGCAATACGGCAATGTACCGCTCTTGCAGATCATTTCCGTAACAGGGGTCTACGGAGTGAGTTTCCTCATCGCCTGGTTTGCCTCGGTCGGGAACTGGATCTGGGAGCAGCACTTTGCCTGGCCCAGGATACGCGCCGTCACGCTTCTCTACAGCGGGCTACTGGCGCTGGTCCTGCTGGGTGGGAGCCTGCGACTCGCCTTTTTCCCCCCATCCGCGCAGACGGTTCGCGTCGCAGGGATCAACGCTGCCAGTTCGACGCTCCAAAAGGTGCGGCAGGAGATCAGTACCCTTTCGACGAACCAGCCGTTCACCCTTGCCGATCTGGTGCAGTTGCGCTCGGCGTTTGTCCCCCTCGACAACGAACTGCTGAATCTAAGCCTGCGCGAGGCACGTGCCGGAGCAAAAATCATTGTCTGGCCGGAAATCGGAGCCTATATTCTGGCCACAGACAAAACCAGCCTGCTTGAGCGCGGCCAGACCCTGGCCCGAGAGGCGCGTGTCTACCTGGACATGGGAATGGCCGTTTTTCAGCCCCCGGCGACCTACTATAATCAAGCCGTCCTCGTTGATCCCCAGGGTCATGTGGACTGGACCTATAACAAGGCGTATCCCGCTCCCGGTGATCTTTCGAAGCCAGGAAATGCCGTCGTGCCGTTTGCGGAGACCCCCTATGGGCTCCTGGCGAATGTGATCTGTTTTGACGCGGATTTTACCGATCTGATGCGCCAGGCGGGAAGCCAGGGTGTGGATATCATGCTCGTGCCCAGCAATGACTGGCAAGAAATTGATCCCTGGCATACCCAGCATGCCATCTTCCGCGCCATTGAGAATGGCTACTCGTTGGTGCGGCCAACCAGCAACGGGTTGGCGATGACGGTCGATTATGAGGGAAATGTCCTGGCTGCGACCGATTACTTCACGACGCAGCAAACCATGATCGCCTCCGTCCCAGTGAAAGGTACCTGGACGATTTATGCTCACGTGGGAGATCTGTTCGCCTGGCTCTGCAGCGCAGGGATGCTCTTTCTTGCAGAGTTTGTTGCCTTCACCGCTTTTCAGAGGCGTAGAAGGGCTTCAGAACCTCTTTCTGAGCAGTCATCGCTCAACAGCGAAAGCGAGTAGCAGGCGAAAAGGAAAGAGGGATCTCTGTGCGACCTGCCTGTAAATCACAACATGGGGTTTGCGACTGGTAGGAACAGGTGCGACCCTTGAAGGATGCGTCTTGGTTTGTACCAGTTTTAGATTCACCTTGTCCTTGATATCTTGAAAGAGAGGTATTTACGTCAATTTGCTACTAACCCTGACCAGGTGGAAATGTTAGGCCCTTGAGTACTAACGGACCCAAAATCAACGAGAAGGCTTTTCTCCAGCATCCTTCTGGCTCTACATACGCTTGAGCCGAAATAGAGAGCGCACTCTTCCCGCGAATGTATCTCTCCCTCTCTTCGAGGGCATGTATCTCAATCGCCTCCACAAGCCATCTTAATTTCTTCTCGTTGATTTTGGGTCCGTTAGTACTCAAGGGCCTATTAGTGAAGGGATTACCATGGAAAGAAATCTGATAGCGATCATACACGCACCTAAAAATAGAAGTAGGAACCAGGCAGAATTTGACAGGAGGAAAGCCGTGAGTGAACAAATGCATATTCACCGGGAAGAAGAGCAGAACGCTCGAGATGGTGGATCAGAACAGGAATTTGAGCAGAGTGAGCCGAACGTGCACGCTGGCTCTGAAGGATCTACGGCGCAACCTCTTTATGGTCAGAAGGCCAATGAGATGCGTTTTCGCGCCGTCAGTGGTAAAAGGAGCTTAACATTAAGCGTCCTCTACAACCTGCTGGCGCTGCCGCTGGGCATCTTCTATTTCTCGGTCCTTGTGACACTCCTCTCGGTGAGCGTGAGTACGCTGGTGATCTGGGTAGGTTTGCCTCTGTTCTTTTGCACGATCATGAGCATCTGGGGTCTGGCGGCCTTGGAGCGCTTTCTCGCCCAGGAAATGCTGGGTATCCCGCTGCCGCCAATGGGCCGCAGGCGGCTGACAGGTGCGGGCTGGTGGCAGGATTTTGTGGCACGCTTGAAACATCCGGTCACCTGGAAGAGCCTGAGCTATCTGCTCCTCAAAATGCCACTGGGTATCACCTCTTTCACGATTACTGTAGTCTTCACACTTGTTTCGTTGGCCATGTCGCTTGCCCCAGTAGCCTACCTGGTGGATACGTTCCTTCTCCGGCAGTTTGGATATCCGGCGCATACCTTGATGAACATTGGGACTTTGTCCATGACGGTTGACGGTACGATCAGGCCGGGGCAGATAATTATCTGCATTGCCATCGCGGTCCTGAGCATCTTGATGTGGTTCCTCACCCGGCTTGTGATCAACGGCGTGGCATCCTTTTCTGCTTGGTTTGTGCGCTTGATGCTCAGCGAGGATGGAATGTAGAGATCTCTGCTTTTTCCCATTCTTGGGGTATGAGCACGGTAGGTGTAAATCCGAAGATTCAGTGAAGCAAAATCTGTACAATTAAATGGGTACTTCTCGTTCCTGAACTCTCTTCTCATGTTTCCCTTGAGGCGCTCACAAAGCCAAAGGAGGCCTTTTCTCGGAAGCGAAGGTGGAGGTACTCTCGCCCACATAATTATACAGATTTTGCTTCACTGAATCTTTGGATTTACAACGTAAAGCATGTTGTGAGGTGATCTCGCCGCATGGGTGTAAATTTTGCAATTAAGCTGGTGGTTTCTTTGTGATTACTCTGTGGTTTCGCCTCTTTGAGACGCCACACCTTTCGTTATGGCAACCTCTCATGAACCAACAGCTTTGGCCTTGTGGTCATAAGCTACCCGGGCATCCTCAATTTCAGCAAAATGAGTTTCAGCCCATGTGCAGATCTCCTTCAGCAACTCACTCAATGTCTCGCCTAATGGCGTCAGGGCATACTCAACTCGAGGTGGGACCACATGGTAGACTGTGCGCTTCACCAGCCCATCACGTTCTAAATTTCGTAGTGTTCGCGTCAGCATTTTCTGGGAGATCCCCTCGATCTCACGCTTTATTTCGCCGTGCCGTTTCACCCCAAACGCCAATGCATACAGAACCAGTGCCGTCCACTTTTCAGCGAGAAGATCAAGCACTTGCCGCGAACCATACTGCGAGTCGAACACCGTCGGGTGTGAGTATTGCTTCGTCTCCATCTCATTCACCTCCTTCATTTCTCTTAGGCACTTTTAGGTACCTACTTACCACGTGAGAGTATACCATGCTAAAGTATCCTTAGCTGAGAGGGACGTCAAGACCTGTCTGGTAATGGAGCAGCGTCCCCACGGAAGTGATACTATGCATAGACGTATGTTGGATGAGTCATACGTACCTATATGCAAGGGTTCGGACCATAAAAAGTTGTCGCCGGCATCTCTCTGAGGAAGTAGGAGAGCTGGCCCGAGTCGGACGCACGCATCAGGAAGGAAGAGCACATGGCAAAGAGCTGTACGCATCTTGATCAGATACAAGACGTCACACCAAGCGCCAATGGCTGTGAGGACTGTTTGAAAATTGGAGATACCTGGGTACACCTGCGCCTCTGTCTCACGTGTGGACATGTGGGCTGCTGCGACTCTTCAAAGAACAAGCACGCTACCAAGCATTTCCACGCGACCAACCATCCGATCATTCAGTCCTTCCAGCCTGGAGAGGACTGGGTCTGGTGTTACATCGATCAGGTGATGCTCGAGTTTGCTTAACTCCTCATACTCATCCCGGCTTCTACGGATTGAGAAGAAAAGTTGAAAAGGAAAGAGGATGATGACACAAGGAAAACATCTTGCGGTTCCCGTCAGTGACCGGGACCACCATCAAGGACCTGCCACCGCCGCAGTCACTCTCGTGCAGTATGGCGACTACGAATGCCCCTACACCCGCCAATCGACGACCATCGTACGAGCGGTCCAGCAGCAGCTCGGGGAGCAGTTACGCTTTGTCTATCGCAACTTCCCGCTCACCGAGATCCATCCCCACGCGCTGCACGCGGCTCTGGCAGCCGAGGCCGCCGCAGCTCAGGGCAAGTTCTGGCAGATGCATGATTACATCTTCCACCATCAGCATACCTTGGAGGATGCCAATCTCGAGCAATTTGCAGAAGCGGTTGGTCTCGATCTGCAGCAGTACGCACGCGCTCTGGCCGACCAACGCGCTCTTGCCCGCATCGAGGAGGATGTGGAAGGTGGCGAACGCAGTGGAGTGCAAGGCACCCCCACGTTCTTCATCAATGGAGTCTTGTATCGCGGTTCCTGGGAACAGGATGCCTTGCTGGCTGCACTCCAGGCAGCGAGCCGAACATTGTGAGGCCTTCGAGGTGAGAAGTCAATAGAGCAGTGAGACAAGCAGATGGAGCAACCCATGGAAAACACACGCAACACACAGCACGGGGAACGAGCGGAGGGCTGGCCAGCCCTCCCTATGGCTGACGACGCCGTCGCGTTACCCACACTCGATGACTCCGAGCTTGCCGTTCTCGAGACGCTCGGGACCCGACGGTCGGTGGCCGTGGGCGAGTATCTCTATCGGGAGGGGGACACCACCTACGACTTCTATGTGATCCTCTCAGGAGCAGCCGAGATCGTGGTCCGTTCCGACAGCGAGGAGCGGATCATCACTCGCCAGGGTCCTGGGCGATTTCTGGGCGAGCTGAACCTGCTGACCGGTCAGCGGGTGTATCTGTCGGCCCGCGTCGTTGAGACTGGTGAGGTCATCGTGGTGCCGAGGGCGGCGCTGCAACACGTGATCGCGACAAAGCCGAGCCTCGGCGACACGATCCTCGCCGCCTTTCTCGCCCGCCGGTCCGGGCTGCTGAGCAGCGCATCAGCAGCCATCCGCGTCGTAGGTTCCCGGTTCTCGCCCGAGTCGCTCCGGGTCCGGGAGTTCTTGGCCCGCAACCGCATACCCCATGAGTGGCTCGACCCCGACCGCGACGCTGCCGTCGACCGCCTCCTGCGCGAGTTCGCCGTCACCCCGGGCGAGCTGCCGGTCGTGATCGCCTCCGGCTCGGTCTTGCGCCGCCCGACCCCTGGAGGGCTGGCGGAGTATCTCGGCTTGACCATCGACAGCCTTCCCGAGCGCTGTTTCGACCTCGTCGTGGTCGGTGCGGGGCCAGCCGGTCTAGCGGCGGCTGTCTATGGCGCCTCCGAGGGACTGCGAACCCTGGTCGTCGAGATGACCGCCGTCGGGGGCCAGGCAGGGACCAGCTCGCGCATCGAGAACTACCTCGGGTTCCCGACCGGGATCTCCGGCGGCGACCTCACCCAGCGAGCCGTCGTGCAAGCGGAGAAGTTCGGCGCCCACCTCACGAGCCCATGCGCGGCCTCGTCTCTGCGTGAGGAGGCCGCGCATCTCGTGGTCCGCCTTTCGGACGGGACCGATGTCGCAGGTCGCGCCGTGATCGTCGCCAGCGGAGCCCACTACCGGCGACTCGATGCTACCCGTCTCGCAGACTTCGAAGGCAACGGTGTGTACTACGCGGCCACCGAGATGGAAGCCCGCCTCTGTGCCGGATCACCGGTCGTGATCGCGGGCGGGGGCAACTCGGCCGGTCAGGCCGCACTCTTCCTCGCAGCGGCAGGCAGCCCCGTCACCGTTGTCATCCGCGGCCACGACCTGGACGCCAGCATGTCGCGCTACCTCATCGACCGGATCGAGGCCGATGCGAGCATCGACGTACGAACCAACACCAAGATCACCGGTCTGGACGGTGATCGGACCCTCACGTCGGTCCGTGTCACCAGCGAGGGCTTCGATGCCGTGTTACCGTGTGTCGCTTTGTTCTCCTTCATCGGCGCAGATCCTGCCTCGGATTGGCTGTCGGGATGCGCGGCCCTGGATGAACGGGGTTTCGTGCTCACCGACCGGTCCCTGGGCGAAGAACACCTCGATGGGCGATGGGAAGCACTGGGCCGGCGACCGCTGCCCTTTGAGACCAGCTATCCCGGGTTGTTCGCCGTAGGCGACGTGCGGGCGGGCTCGACCAAGCGAGTCGCGGCAGCCGTCGGCGAAGGGTCGGCCTCGGTGCGTTCCGTCCACGAGTACCTCGCTTTCGCTCACTGATCGGCGACGAATGGGTCACGCACGAAGCCGAGGCAAATGAGGCTCGATGTGCTGGCTATATGGGACATCCGTTCGGGATAGTAGGCCATTCGAGTTCATTTCGAAGTCCGAACGTGAAGTTCTTCGCGGTCAACCGCACTCCTCCCATTTTCCCACGCGATGCGCAACGAGCTTGTTGAAGAGGTAATAGATCCCACTTGTGAGTGAAAGCCGAGCAGGACAAGTGTGGAAGAAGAGCTTGCCAATGTTCCTCGAAAGGACTTTCTGGAGATGCTGAGCCTACCAACGTGCACTCACCAGAAGGGGCCGATGCGGAAGGATTTTACCGCTTTTCTGGTCGACTTCGGGACGAAAGCTGTTTCTGATGCGCTGCTTTGTCTTCTCGGATTTTCGCTTTCGTTACCGGCTTCGCCTTCCTGTGAAAGAAGAGATGAGCAGAACGGTGAGTTGCACCAGCATTGACGCCTGTGGAGACGATGGCAGACGGGACTGCCGCCTCGCAGGTGTCGAGAGATGCAGGAACCGAACACGTGTGCGCTGCTTCTTGAAGCACAGTATTTCTTGCGTTTTTAGGGAGAGCAGTATGAGAGCATTTCAAGTTGATGGCAGAACGATCAGCGGCTATCTGGCCGTTCCCGAACAGGGCAGCGGACCAGGGGTGCTGGTCCTACATGCATGGTGGGGGCTGACTGAGCCGTTTCGGCAGGTCTGCGACCGGCTCGCGGAGGCGGGCTTCGTGGCGCTCGCCCCCGACCTCTACCACGGTAAGACGACCGCGTCGGTCGAGGAAGCACAAGCGTTGGGCGCAGCGCTGGATCAGGATGTGGAGCGGTGGCGCGGCGACATCACGGCGGCAGTGGGGGTCCTGCACCAACACACTGCGCCACATCTGGCGGGAGGGCGCGGTAAGCTCGCCTTCGTTGGCTTCTCGCTGGGAGACGCCTACGCGCTCGACATGTCCGTCAGAATGTCCGAGCAGATCGCCGCCGTCGTGGTCTTTTATGGCTCCTACCCCGGACTGGACTATCGCAGCGCGAAGGCCGCATACCTCCTCCACTTCGCGGAGGATGACCCTTTCGAGCCGGCTGAGTCGGTTGCACAGATGGAGCAGGAGCTCCAGGCTGCGGGAAGGCCAGTCACGGTCTATACGTATCCAGGGACCAAACATTGGTTCTTCGAGGAGAATCGCCCCGAGTATGACGCCGAGGCTGCTCGCCTTGCCTGGGAGCGGACCATTGCGTTCTTGCACAAGCGGCTTGAGTAATCGCTGAAGCTCAATCGGAGCGCAGCACCCAGGAGAACTGCACCCGAACTTACCCACTTGCCAGACTGAGAGAAGTGGCAAACCCTGCCGGGACGCCAAACAGGCGGATCGTGATCTGTCTCGTCGTCTGGGGATGGGCATTGCGAACCAGTCGCTGGACTCAAGAAAGGCGGGTATGGGCGCGCTCGGCGCGGGAGAGCGGGGCAGACGTGACGTGTGGAGCGCCGGTGGGTGGGCCCACGCCCCTCTGCACCTCAATCTCGACGCGTTGGGAACGAATGAGGTGGATACAGGCACGTCGATGCTCTCTTCGGCTCCAGTCCTGCCAGAGAAGCGGCTCCCTTCCGACAGCGAGCGGATGCAGGAGCACGCTGACCTGGCGCGGCTTTTTGGTGGCGTTACCATTCCATTGGCGAGGCTTTCGCAGCGGGCAGGGACGACAATTGCGAATACTGGCGGCATACACCACGCGCAGGCTGCTATCAGCCTCTCGACGATGCTCCTGGGGCACAAGCGACTGCCCTGCTGGACAGCGCAGCGTCCCGTCGGGCTGGAGAGGAAAGTCGGCTCCGGTGAAGCGACCGGTTTTCCGAGGCGGGTGGCTGCGGTAGGTGGGCCATACCCAGAGACGGGAGCGGACACGGCGGGTAGGGCTGGATGCATAGCAGCCTGTGAGCGAGCCTTTGCCATGGCGGGAGCAAACTCGGTGATGCGCAGAGGCGAGGGCTGAAGCAGATGTCCCAGTTCCAGTCGCAGGTTCCAGGTCCATTGGGCTACCACCTGCCAGCACTCCAGTCAAGAGGCCGAATGAGAGCACCAGCGATCCGGCTCGATCTCCTGGTCCTCATCAAAAAGCGCCGGGGCGTAAGCCCCGCGATGCAGATACAGTTCGACGACATCGGCGGCGGTGAATGCCTGTTGCGGCAGGTTGGTGAAGAAGAGTTCGTAGACGACACCTCCACGCGTGACGCCAACCGGACTCTTCTTTTTCGTGGCGGGATGGGTGGCCACCACCACACGGCAGCGCACGCCATCGGGTCCCACCGGGATCTGTGGGCAATCGTAGAGGCTGCGGACCATCTGGCTTTCTGGGCGTTGTTGGAATTGATCTGGCGGAAGGTGCAGGCGTGCCTGAACGAGCGGGTGATCGAGCACACTGTACTCTTTGCCGCGGGTGACAAACGCGAAGCCTGCCACATCGGTGAGGACGGCCCCGGTTCCATACTGCCCGTCAAGCCGAAGCAGGGTGTGTGGCTGTGAGAGCTGGTGGGCCATGAGATACTGACCAATGGCCGAGAGCACCTTACGTAGTTCCTCCCGGTAGCGTCCGTTGCCTGGGTTGCCGAACGAGCCGAGCCACTGGTAGCTGTGGGCCTGAGCAACCGTCGTGCGCGTTCGAACAACCTCCCCGCGTTTGCGGCCTCAGTACCCAGGAGCGCACACGTCATCCAACCGGCGGAAAGGCGGGGGAAGCTCATCAGTCTGGGGTAAGGCGCGTTGGCGAGCGGCCTCTCGTGTCCCATCGATGTCGAACACGATCCAGGAGTTTCCTGCTCGATCCAGCAGGCTTCCTGTTTGCTTGTCGGGCGTGAGTGGTCGACCGAGCAGATCGTCCAGAAACAGGGTGCGCAGGCTTCGACGGATGCCTCTGTCAACGCCGCTAAAAAACGGGAGAGCGCCGAACGGGAGGGCAACCGATCACGCGCCCGCCCCGGCCATGAACGGGACGGCAAACGGCTGGATCCGCTGGTAGAACTCCTCCAGCGTGCGTTCGCCGCTGATGGCATAGCCGAAAAGGACCGCGAGAAAATCGATGACTTCGTAGTGTCCGAAACGCCGTCGTGCAAAACGCACATGCTCACTGATCTTGGTCAGGACGCCTTGCTTGCGAAGGTACCCGACAATTAGCGCGACTTCGCCAAGCCAGGACGGGGGCGAGGGAACGGACTCGGACGAAGCTTGGATGATTACCGCTTCATCGGCGATATTGGTCATATGTGCCTCCTTGAGGGAAAGTGTTTAATGCTTCCTTCTCAAAAAGGCACATTTTTATCCCTGCTTGCTACGGGTTAGCAGCTCGTTGCGCAACCCGTGGGATTTACCAACAACCCTTGCCATCACCAGTGATGGCGGACAGCGACTTCCCGCAGGTGACGTCGAGCGCGCCAGTCAAGCAGGTAGGGTCCCTGGATGTTGTCTTGCCCGCAGTTGGCTGGACCATTGCCAATGGCAGCACGCTCCTCACAACCTCAGATGCAGGACAGACCTGGACGCAGATGAGCCTGGGTTCCTTCTGCTACCACATCCGCTTGACATCTGCCCGCGTCCCGCCGCCGGGACGGCGGCCAAGGGAACGCCGGCACACACACTCATGCCTGGCGCGCACTGTCTGCTCTGATGCAACGGCAAGCCGCCGGGACGGCGGCGGGACGCAGGCAGCAACGCTCAGCGGCGACTCCCGGTCACGGGAGCCTGTGACAGCCTGGGCAAGACCTGCTCGCCATAAAATGTGATGACTTTGGCCTGATCTTGCTGCGGGCAATGCAGAAAGATATGCGTGACGCCGCCAGCAATCAGCTTCTCAAGGGCCTGAAGATGCACCTGGGGGTCTTGGCTGACGACCCAGGTGCTGGAGACTTGTTCCAGGGGAACCTCTTGCTCGGCCCGGCATTGGATGCTGCGCGGGTCGGGGTCGTTGAGATAGCTTGCTGACCTGGGCGAAAAGCGCAAGAGCGGCGCCCAGCGCTCGGCTTCCTGGCGATCACCGACCACCACCGAATGCGCGACCAGGATGGGCATGGAGGCGGGCTGCTTCCCAGCGGCCCGCGCGCCCTGCTCAAACGCCTGGCGCAGTTCTGGCTGACTGGCCTGCTCGGTAAAAGAGATCAGGCCATCGCCGATCTTGCCCGCCATGGCCATGCTCTTGGGGCCACTGGCAGCGACATAGATGGGCACCGGCGGGCTGGGCACATCATAGAGGCGGGCCTGCTCCACCGGATAGTAGCGGCCCTGATGGCTGACCCATTCGCCCGTCCACAGCCGCCGAATCAGCATCACCGCTTCTTCTAGGCGTGCCACGCGTTCCTGGTAGGCTCCCCAGCCGCCCCCGCCAGGAAGCTCGTTGACCGCTTCGCCTGCCCCGACGCCCAGAAATACACGCCCGGGATAGAGCAGACCCAGCGAGGCAAACGCCTGCGCGACGATTTGCGGACGATAGCGATATGATGGGCAGGTGACGCCCGTACCCAGCAGGAGGCGCTGCGTGCGCTGCCCCAGGGCGGCCAGCGTCACCCAGGCCAGGCCACAGTGCCCCAGATTGTCTTGCCAGGGCTCAAAGTGATCGCTGGCCCACACGGCAGCAAACCCTGCCTGCTCGGCCAGCACGCCAAATTCGAGCAGTTTGGGAAGAGGAAATTGCTCGTGTGCAAGCGTCAGGCCAACCACCACCTGGTTGCGTCTGGTCGCACCTGCTTGTCCAGTAGCGTGTTGCTGTTGCATAACATGTTGCCTTTCTGTGTCTCAAAACCATGCGTCCCTGCGCCTCGGGGCATCCTCTGCGGTAGTGGGCCAAAGGCCTGCCTGCAGGTCAGGTGTCGGTTTGCAGGATGCCCACGTGCACTCATCAGCCACCATCCGGCTCACCCATGCCAGCACTAGGTGGGAAATCCCACGGGAGGCCCCACGAGCTATCCCTTGGGCTGACGTGGCTGGACCTTCCCGTTCCATGCTCGCGCGTGTTGCTGAGAAGGGGCGAGATCGAACGCTGTGAGAGCGTTTCCTCACGCCACAGCCCAGCTCCTGCCCCTCACCCTCTCTGCCCCTAGTGTAAGCAGGAAGCGTCATGAAAGCGCCACGGGCAGCGTCATGGGCCGTGGCCCCTACGCCGACCCCAGCGGCGTGAGAACGCGTCGGGCAGGCAGACTGCCGACCTCGGCCCCTATCCGATCAGCTCAGCGGTTGTCTCGGTTTGGCGTGAGGAAATGCCCTCTGTGCCCCAGGCACAGGTGAGAGCCAGGAAGGACGCTCTCACGCCCGTTCGACTTCTCAGAGCAAACTCGTTGCGCATCCCGTGGGACCTACATGACCATTACGTATAGGAAACGTGGGCAGATAGAAAAAGTACGGGAGTATGCCTCGCAAGCCCTGGCTATTGCAACGAGGTTGGCCTATCTCGGATACATCGCCATGGCTAGAGGGAATATGGCGTGGGTAGCATGGCGGGAGGGAAACATCCTTGAGGCACATAAGCACGCGCAAGCTGGTCTTGAGGCATTTGATGTAGAAGGAGAACCATTCGAATGGACAACGCTTTGGCCGCTGATTGGCATAGCGGTTGTCCAACAGCAACTTGCCGATGCAATAAGATACGTGCGCATGCTCCTTGTACCTGAGCAACAGCGTCTTCCCGACACACTTACAGCAGACCTAGAACAAACCATACAGGCATGGGACTCCGATCGGGCGGAAAGGGCATATACTAAACTGCAAGAGGCGATCCCATTGGCTCAGCAAATGGGTTATCTGTGAATAATGCCGCGTGCGAAATCGTCGGAGGGTTCCCCGGTTACTCCACGGTTTCAGCCTGTTGAAGCACACGGATTTGATGTTATACCCACATTCCACAGTTTCAACCGGACGGATTATAGATATGTTCATAGAGTGGCCCCAACAGAGCTAAGATCAGCCGATGCAGAGGCTGAAGACGCAACACGACGGTGAGCGAGGCAGCATCTGTCTGCACATGGAGCAACTCAATGCCTTCAAAACATTGAAAGATCCAGCGCATTGTGGGGTGTGCAGTGGGTTTGTGGACTTGATCGGGAATGGTCTGCTGGGTCTCAGCTAAACGGGCCCGTAGCCGCACTTCGGCTAAACGATAGACCAGCAGGCAGAGCACCATGATGAAGCTGAGGGCCATAATGCGCTCCGGTTTCTTGACGAAGACGGACGAGGCCAGAAAGAGGGGGTCTTTGAGAAATCGAAAGCCACGCTCGGCACCGTCTTGCCCTTTGTAGGTCGCGATCAGCTGCTGATCGGAGAGGACGGTGGGCTCCATGACATTCGTGCCGACGATCCAGCAGGCGTTGCGGAAAGCCTCCTGCGCGACCTGTGCCTGGTTGAGGCTGAAGGTTGTCACGATCTGCCACTGGTGGCTGACGGGGCTGGTGTCTTTGCTTGGACGCCCCTTGCCCGCATACTGCGGATGAGCGACTAGGTCAAGGTGCAGATCGAGCCATCCTGGCTTCGCCTTCAGCTCACGTTCTGCGGCATCGCGGGCGTCGGCTTCGCAAGCAAAGCGCCGATTTCCCAGATGCCAGCATTTCTGCTCCCAGGTGGTCTGGGCTTTACTCACCTGTCGCTGCAAGGCGGACTGAGCGCGCTGCAGGGATGCCTTGGTGTAGACGACGACCCATCGTTCACGGCCTTGCGGCAACTCCAGTTCGCGACTGAACCAGTGCACCGTCTCATCCTCCGACTGGTGCCAACTCTCGCTCCCTTCCTGGATGAGCGTTTTGGCCTGGATCATCGTCCCCGAGACGCGACTCACCCACCTCACGCCGGCCTGGTTCAACTGTTTCATGTTGGTCTCACTGTAGACCCCATTGTCGGCCACATAGACACTGGCCTCTTCCCCAGCTTCCCGCAATTGGGTCTGGATGGCGGTAATAGCTGCCAGCAGGCTAATCTTATCACTGCTGTTGCCATCGAGGGGCTGCAGGAACAGCGGAACCTCGCCATTGTGTGTCGTCGCCAGCGCCAACATCCACTGCTTGAGATCAGCGCGATGGTCGCGTGAATAGCCGTAAGTGATGGCGATGGCCGCCGTTTCTCCCGCCTGCTCACCCTGTAGGTACTCGCCACTCACGGAAAAGGAGGTCGTATCCACATGCACCTGGGCGGCTGTGATGCCAAAGATCTGCCGCGCGCGCGTCGCGATCCCGGCAAACAGCTTCGTTAGATCGTGGGCGTACAGCCAGTCCAGTGTACGTCCCAAGCAGTCATCGTTGAGCATCTCGGCAGTCATTCCTGACCCCAGCAAGTGTTCAATCGGTTTGTTCGCAAAGAACTGCGGCACCAGATACAGTTGCCGATTGCTGAACCCTAACCCATTGAGAATCATGGCGACTGTCGCCGTTCCTACGCTCACCTGTTGGCGCTTCCCAGGGTCTTGGGCATCTAGCCATGCCGCTAGACCGATCTCCTGACACACTCCTGCTACTATCCCCAGGTGATCCAGCCGCTCGTTGATGTAACTTTCCTCTCCCACCATTTCGAGCCTCCCTTTATGGTTGGCTCTACGCTACCAAATTCTCTAAAACCTGTCAATCAAACTGCGGAATGTGGGATAAATAAGGGGTTCACAGTAATAATCGTCCAGCTCTTTATAATGGCAATAGAATGGCAACAAAGGCCTTTCTAGTGCCGCGGAATAGGATCTGTTGTTGCGATCCGGTGCGCTGTTGCGATCGTATCGCGAAAACCTGATGATAGACGCGAGAGTTTCCGGTTAATGAAAGAATACGGAGTTTTGAAAGAAGAAACTGGAGCGTCCCAAAAAACCACCGTTTTGTAAGACATTCAATTGCCTGAAGATTGCTGCATATAATTCAGAGTTATACGTAGCTCAAACCTCGCCAGATGCTCTTTGAGCAATGTAGGTAGTAAACATCGCACCGCTCGCTTGCAAAGTAGGCCTCAAGAGAGGGTAGCTACCACCGTCTGCCCTGTGCTGACTTGTTTTTGGAGCTTGAAAGTCGTTTTGACCGCCAAGCGGCATTGTCATCGGAAATATATGACAGGTCAAGAAGATGCCATGAGGGAGCCGTATCAGGTCACACTTGACGCTCCCTGCCATCCCTCTTCCTCTGCCACTTGTTCACTTCCTTGAGGAAGGAATGTTTGCTCTCGTTCCTCATGTATATGTAGTAAGATGTAGCGCAAGAGCTTCCTGTTCTCGTGCACAGGAAGCAGAATAAAAGCACTACAAGAAATGGAGGAGAAATGAGACGCTTGGTGGAGTTTCCCCTGGAAGAGGGGGGCAGCATCGTCGTCGACATCGACGAGCCAGAAATGGGTGGCACCGTCCGTGCTGGCCGTGAAGACAAAATCGAGAAGGCCAGGGAAACCTTTGAGGATGCCCTGAACAAAGTCCTGCCGGTCACCAAAACTGTCCTTGAGAAGATACGAGTTATGGCTAGCAAACCCAATGAGATCGAAGTCACCTTCGGCATCAATTTGAGTACGATGGCTGGTGCATTTATCGCCTCAGCCAGTGCAGCGGCGAATTTCGGCGTGACGGTGCGCTGGACGGGAACGCACAAAGAAATCACGCCTTGACCCAGAAGGCCAGTACATCGTAGAGCAGATCAGGTGGGCGAGTCCACGTATTCGTACGCTCCGATGTCACAGGCAGACTCGTTCTCATCTGGTCGCTTCATGCCGCGCTGGTCGGTGTATATCCGAGATAGGCCGTAAAAGATGTCCTCAATGAATTTGCGGCAGTATTGAAGTGGGATTACGTCGATAGCCGGACTTCCTAGGAGCAGCGCATGAGTCCGGGTGTGCGTTTGAGCCGACCCGCCGTTATCTCGCAGCATAGAATCAATTTTCAGAGCAGTAGAGGACACCCCTAATATATCTGTGGGTTGATTCTCAGGTAGATCAAGTAGATTAGATAGATGAAGTACTGTACCAGAACGATCCCCAACGAGGTTGTAGCCCAATGTGATGAGACGTCCCGCGATGTCTCGGCCAGAGTTAGCATGGTTCCCGGCAACAATGCTGGCTCCTATAGTCATAATATAACCTTGTTTAATATTTCCTGTCCAGATGCCGCCGCCCACGTTCGCAGCATTGCCATACACAGTACAGTAAAGGAGCAGAACCGAGGGAGGGTACTGGCTGGAGCTGATATCCTCGAAGATTGCGATACCGCCGCCGCCATCTTTTGCCGTATTATCTGAGACCGTGCTGTCGATAAGCGTGAGCATCCCCCCATTGTAGATGCCACCGCCGTTGCCGCCATCCACCGCCCTATTGCCCGAGACGGTGCTGTTGGCGAGCGTGAACGTGCCAAGATTGTAGATGCCGCCACCGCCGCTGCTATTGCCGTTGCCGCCGTTGTTGCCTGAGACGGTGCTGTTGGCGAGTGTGAGCATGCCAAGATTGTAGATGCCCCCGCCCTCAGTCGCTATGTTGCCAGAAACCATGCTATTAGTGAGTGCTAGCATACTCTCTTTTTGGTCATACTGAGGAGCATGGGGAGTACCAAAATTGAATATACCTCCGCCGTCTTCTGCTCCATTACCCGAGACCGCGCTGTCGATGAGCATGAGTGTCCCCGCATTGTAGATGCCGCCGCCATCTTGCTCTGCAAAATTGTCCGAGACAATGCTGTGGGCGAGGGTAAGAGTACCGCTATTGTAAATACCAGCACCGTCGCCGCCAATGCAGCAGCCGTGCACGGGTACCCCATTTGCGCTATTGCCTGAGACGATACTGTTAACGAGCGTGAGCGTCCCTTCATTCAAGATGAGGCCTCGGAGTGATAATCTGCTGTCTTTGAAGGCTAGGCCGGAAATAGTAACCGAGTACCCCTTGAATACATGAATAACATGTCCGCTGGTACCACTACTGATTGAGAGGGTCTGCACGCCTGGGCCAAGAATTTTCAGGTTCCTCGCAATATCCAAATCACCATTAGTCAGCAGAATGGTTCCATGTAAACTCGCGTCAAACGTGATCGTGCTTCCTGAGAGAGCTTCATTGACGGCATAGCGCAGCGATCCTGGTCTACCGTTATCCTGAAGATTCATAACGCGGGCCGGATCAGGGGAGGGGTGGGAAAGAAACCAACCGGCTAGCCCTGTCATCGAGAGCAGCAAAAGCACGATAACCGTCACACTGGCAATAGAGCGCATGCGCTGTGCAGCGCCTGCATGGAGAAATGCCACTTCGTCTCCACTTGGGGTGTTGCGCTTGGCCCATGCCTGTGCCTCTTTAAGTTGGGAGCCACGATAAAGTCGATCTCCGGGCTTGTTGAGCTGCTCCCACTTGGCGGCATCTTTGCTGATGGCCTGCTGAAGCGGGATGTCATCACGTGCCTTGCGCAGCCAGCTTGCAAGGCGGGGCCACTCACGGATTAACGCCTCGTGGCTGACTTCGATGGTTGTCGTTCCGCCGATCTCGTTGGTCGTCAGCAGGCGGGTAGCAATGAAGGCATCAGCAACTTCTTGTAGCAGGCGTGTCTGGTTGGCCTCTGGCAGGGAGAACTCCGAGAGGGCGGCACGACGGCGCGTGGTATCCTGTTCCGTTGCACCAGGATCGATCAGGCGCACAAACAAGGCACGTGCCAATATGCGGTGCCCTTCAGAAGGTAAGGCGGTATAGGTTTCCTCTGCCTTCCTGACCAGTGCCCCTTTGACGCCTCCCAGTTTGTGATAGGCAGAGAGTGTCAACTGGCGCCCGCTGCGCTGCTGGAAGAGCCGGTCGAGCGTGAACTGCAAGAGGGGCAAGGCTCCCACCTGGCTCTGCACCTCGAAGAGTATGCGATTCACTAGGTCGCCTTCGAAGGTGACTTGCACGTCGGACAACGCTGCGGGCTGCTCCACCACCCGGCGGAGGTCCTCTGGCTCGATGGCAAGCAAGGAGAGATGTTGCGCCTCGATCAAGCGGAACAACTCGGGATACTGCATGGGACGGTCGTAGAAGTCAGCACGCAGCGTTAGCACCACCATCGCCGGTCCTCGCGGTTCGCTGCACGCGTTCAGCAGCAGGCGGATAAAGCGTTGCCGCTCATCTTCAGATTCGGTCTGCGTAAAGAGTTCTTCACACTGGTCTATCAGGAGTACGACGCTGGTCCCACGCTGTTTTGCCAGTTGCGTTGCTAACAGGTGCAGACCACGTGCGGTTTCATCCTCCAGGTCCTCACGCAGGGTCTTGAAGCTGGTATCGGGAAAATATGGTTTCAATGTTGAGGCAAGAGCCTCGAGAGGATATTTACCAGGCACCATAGGGTATAGATACACCCAGTCCTTGCTTCCGGGCAGCGCTCCCTGCTGGAGCTTTGGCAGCAGGCCTGCCATGATCAGGCTCGATTTGCCCACTCCACTGGGTCCAAGAATGGTCAGCAGCCGGGTGCTCGAACGCGCTGGCTGCTCTGTTACCAGCGAGTTGATCAGATCTAGGACTTTCTTGACCACAACCTCTCGCCCAAAGAAATCAGCAGCATCGCGTTGTGTAAAGGGGCGCAGCCCCTTGTAGGGATTGCGAGGTTGGTCTGGTGGGACCGTGAGAAGCGGCCAGACGGAAGCAAGCACATCCAAAGGGATGACAAAGGCCGTCCTTGTGTCCGCCGGTCGACTTGCCGCAACCACCATGCCTACCACGCCCTGCAACTGCTCATCCCAGACGGGGGTGCCACTGAAGCCAGGTCCGACGGCGAAGCCTTGCGCTTTAACACCCTCGATCTGGATCCAATTGGTGGCTTGCCGCCGAAGCAGCCGTCCGGTAGCCCACACCCCATCATCGTAGCCTTCGGGAAAGCCGAACACACCGAAGTCATGGTTCCACACATTCTCGGCTGAGGCAAAACGGACATCCTCGGCTCCGGGTGGCGGTTCGTGCTCGAGTTCCAGGCCTGCGATATCACCACTACCGTCGAGTATTGGTGGACACCACAGGACGACTCTGGCGGTGAGGAGCATACGTGGGGGAATGCGTGGGAAGTCGAGCGAGACGATTCCTTGTGGTGGGTCAACAGGAGAGTCGGCCAGGTCTAGCGCCTGACTGATGACGTGTGCACAGGTGAGGATATGCCGTTCTCCCACCAGGAAGCCCGCGCCCACCACTCGGCCATCCACTGCATAAATCCGTACGAGTGAAGCCTCAAGTGACTCCTGCATGGGTGAGCATCTCCTGTGTGCCTTGGTGCAGTCGAGCACGTGTCGTATACTGGTACGCACGAGAAGGATGAGTCTGCTGTTATTGTAGAATAACGCTGGGTACGTGTCAAAATAGAGGTCGGCTTTCTGCTGCACGAAGCAGGAAACCCAGCAGCAAGACTCTGTTGAGCGAAATGGGGCTTTCTACAGAGGTGCCACGTACTGCCAAAGAGCAATGCTGTCTGACAGTTCAAGCGCAAGAGGAAGATGAACGGGTGAAAAAAGGGCCGATGTGCAAGCTCCAAAAAGTACATCGGTACAGGGCAAACGGTGTCAGTAACGTTATCCTGAGGCCTCATTGCCAAACGAGCGGTACCATGTTTACTACCTACATTGCTCAAAGAGCATCTGGCGAGGTTTGAGCTACGTATAACAGCCCCTTATACGCAGCAAGTTGTGCCCTCTCCTTTGCTGTGGATGATGTCTTCGCTACCTTTACCCATAACATGGGCAGCTGAAGCGCCCAGCTTAAATTGTTCCCCTTCTCTGCCTCCTGGCTCATTCAAAACAAGAGGTCAAAGCCATTTCTATTAAGCGTTCGGTCTGCTTCCACTTTGGAACGTCTTCTTAACGTAAGTGCTGCGCTATTTGACGGCCCAGCCACACATCCCGTGATAAGCTGCACAATACATCAGAGTCACTGTGCATCAGTCCACTCTCACAGTGGATCTTCCATCAGTACATTTTGCTCGATGGCTCCCGAATCACGGAAAATGCGGGTGAACCTCTTCCCAATGATCAAAAACACTACTCCCACCTGGTATTCTCAAAACCCTATTTTCCCAAATTATTGATCACTCCAACTTCGCCGCCCAGCGCGATCTCGCCATTGACGGCGAAGCCGAAGATGAGCCCTGTCGCCACCAGTTGCGCCATCGCATCAATGGCCTTTGGATCAAGTGGCGCGCGCAACGCGAAGACCACGCGTTTTTCGTTGTGCGTGATGACGAACGGGGCAGCACTTTCGAGGGAGACACGCTCTTCTTGCTGGGCAATGAGACGGTAAGCGATCCCAGCCGTGGTCAGCGTCTCATCGATGTGGTAGCGTGCGCCTTCCTCATGGTCAGGACGCAGGTAGACGATGAGGAGGGTTGGTGGGTGCTCACTCATGGGCCGCTGCCTTCCTGTCGTCACGTACTTCATCCAGCGACGCATCGAGCTGGACTTCAAGCTCATCTTTGATGCAATAGCTGTTGAAGAGCTTACCCACATGCTCACCGAGCCACGCTGCTTGTTCTCGTGTGAGCGGGCGTGACAATTCGAAAACCAGGTCACGCTTTCTCCTCTTCAGCTGCAGGGCAATATCCAGTTGCGCTACCTCAAGAGCGGCTTGGTACTCCAGGTCAGTTTGCGGGCGCTCTTGCGGATCGACACTCCGAACAGCCCTGTCAGCGTGTTGATCAGCGAGCACCAGGATGAGATAGTGAGTCGTGAGATGCTTGAGGATATCGTGCGAGATGATAGTGAGTGCGCTATCGAGCGTTGGAGCTGTCTTCGTTGCACCAGTTTCTGGGACGGTCACTTCGTATTGATATGTGGCTGTCTGGCGAATATTCAGGGTAGAGGTCTTCTCTTCCATCGCTTGTTCCTCTCAGCTGTACGATTTGAGTTGACACTTCAAAGGGAAGAGTATCAGGATGCCCCATAAGCATCTCCTTTGCTAGGTGACTGAGGTGGAAGCAACAGGCTAACAGTGGGCGTCATTCTCTTCATTTTTTTGGTCGTTTGAAAACCATCTCGATGGCCCGCAGATCCGATGCAATCGGTTGGGTTTCTAGGAATGGTTGTCCGTTTGATTGCGTAAATACAATGGGGTGACAGGAAAAAAGCTCCCAGCCACGTTCTCCTAATTGGTTTGCATAGTCGTACATGGTGGGACCTGCTTGCCAATCGTCGAGTTCCTGGTCGTTGGCAAAGCGCGGACGAAACTCGCCTCCACCGCTTGTGATGGCCGCGAAAACGAAGAGGTATTCCCATGTTTGCATGGTAGTGCTCCTTACATCATTGGACATGCTAGAAATTTCACTATGTTCAGAATTTTCAGCGTAGGTATGGGTGTGAGGCCGGGTAAGCGATGCTGCTTCGCTCCAGGTAGCCCATACTCGCGCTTTCTATTGATGTTATCCAGTTGTCTCCACTTTCATCCTCCAGGCAAAGTTCCGTTTCAGAATGGAGAGGAGCGAGAGGTGTTGTGGAAAGAGCTGCTCCAGTTGGTCGAGAATACGTAGGATCGCCAAGGGGAGTAAGCTGTTCTGCTGGGTGATCATCTGGGGAAGATAGCCCAGATGGAGGTATGCGGTTTGGTTCACAGCATCCTCTTGATCGCTAAAGAGATGGAACTGATGTATATCCTCATCGGTCATTGTCTCAACACTGCTGTCCAACTCGAGTGCGTCTGCTGGTACACCTTGGACTATGCGGGTCTTTGGGGCGCCACTCGATACCCTACGCTGCTCCATCGTCCCAAGCATGATGATATGAACGAGCGGTGCTCGTTCTGAAAGATAATCGGGTGAGAACAGTTCTACCTGTGTCTCGGTGGAGAGGCGCGGTCCCAATGAGCCAAAAGTGGGATTGAGCAACATGGTGTCGTAAATCACTCCCACCGTATAGCAGGAAGGTTCATCGTATCTGCTCAGGTTCGTGTCTCTTTTGACACAAGACTCATCGAGAAGCTTTGAGCGTACCGCAACGCGCACGAAGTGAGCAAAGGCGTAGTCAGAGGGATGTGGGGGCACCTCAACCTCCAGAGGCCCATAAATCTGACAGACGTAGTTGATATGAGAGTAGGATTTGACGACCTTCCCGATAACCACCTGCATGCCTCTCTACTCTCTCATCAATTCCAGAAAGTTACGCCTTTTACGTACAGCTCTTGTACAAAAGCAGGCATCAGCATTCTTCAGCTCAAACTTCTAGCAGGACAAGGCTGTAGCATGTGCAGCACCTCCTGTCATGATTGCTCACTGGTCAAAGCAAGCCGTGTAATCACTGATGGACTACTGGCCCAACGCAGAATATGCTCGGCCTGCTGAAGGAGGGTTTCCTCCGGGATGATTAAGCAACGCTCATGCATATGTAAGCGCTGAAAAGCTGGACGGGCAAGCATGGCTTGGATGCGCCTGAGGTAGGGATTTGGGATGACCACACAGAGGTGCATGATACTTGTCGGACATAACGCATCCAAATCGTAGAGACGTAAGAGTCCCGACGAAATGGAGGTGGTATGTTCGATCTCGAAGGCAGCGATCACGTCATCTCCCCGCAACCAAAGCACATCAATGAGATTGATGAGCCGGCGGGATGCTGTATCCATAATAGGCGGCAGCGTTTTCAGACTCAGATCACCTAATCGTTCGCCATTCCAGCTCTTACTCTGGTCATTGGCAGCAATCCAGACATCACATCCCACTTGATAGCCGATTTTAGCAAGCAGCCATTGTATCCGTGTATGATCAAATGTATCCCGCTCACTTTTCTGGCTCCGGTGTTCCTCCTCTCCATCAGTTGCTATGGTGTCCATTGTCTCTGGATGAAGGGAGATAATCTCATTCCCGAAAAGTGATGATGATCGCGTCATTTTTCTTGCAGCCTGCTCACCAAGTCTTCGTTGACCTTTCCATGTCACGATGTGTTCCAGTTCCCACACTGATACGCCGAGCGCTCGTGCCAACGAGAGAAAGTGGGTCCGGAAGGCGAAATACGCCTCGATAGGACTCTGTGACTGTATTGATCGCCCGTCTTCGTTCATGAGCATGAAATGCACCAGAGGAAAAAAGATGGGCCAGTGGTGCGCATCTTGCAAGTGCCACCACGAGCTTAAAAGAAAGGGAATGCGCGCCGGTTGCAAGTGAGACCTCGATCCTTTTTGCTGCGTAATGAGTCGCTCGAAATAGTGAGTCAGGTCCTGCATGTGCTGTTGGCCCTCGCGAGTATCTTCTGGGAGACATAAGCCAGACCGCAGATGTGAAGCAAAGGCATCATCATCGACGTACTTCAGGAGTTTATTGAGGTACATCCCTCCTGACGTTCCTCTCATACGAAAGACGTTCCAGGCACCTTGTGTTTTCTGTTGA
>Ga0209648_10000569_pt1 | contig 28442 bp, 20 predicted proteins | sample GraSoi2013_115cm_FD_185830 | JGI IMG/M metagenome (GOLD analysis project Ga0209648, IMG submission 185830) | Grasslands soil microbial communities from the Angelo Coastal Reserve, California, USA - Sample 9_17_2013_115cm (SPAdes) (version 2) | ecosystem: Environmental > Terrestrial > Soil >...
CCTCTCTCTGATCGCGACTGGCAATCTTTTCGGCTGGGCCAGCGCGCCGTACGATCCGGTGTGGGAGCGGCGGCATCCCCGGCGAGCCGCGTGGATGGCGCTGGCCGGCCCCGCGACGAACTACACCCTGATGCTGATCGCGGCGCTGATCCTCCGCCTCGGTTGGACTTACCACTGGCTTCGAGTCGACGAAACCACCGGCCGCGCGGATTTCGCCACGAGCGTCCTTGGCGTTTTTTTCTTTCTCAATCTGCTGCTCGGAACGTTTAACCTCCTTCCAGTTCCGCCGCTCGATGGCAGCACCGGCATCATGCTGTTCATGGGGGAGTCCCGCGCTCTGCGCTACCTGGACTGGCTTCGGGGTACCAGCTATGCGATGCTCGGGCTGGTGGTGGCGGTTTTCGCGTTTCCCCGCATTTTTGGACCGATTGAGGGTGCCGCAATGGGTGCATTGCTCCCCCGGCAACTCTTGTTTCCGCTATTTCGGACCATTTTCCGGCAGTGAGTTCGCGGCCCCAGTCGTAAACATGCGGAGCCGGGTTTTCCCGTCCGCACACAGTTGGCGCTCAATTTCGGGGTTCGGTATAAACCAGGATCGTGCGAAAGAGTCGCGGGCGTAGTTGGAGAGGGTCTCTCCTTTCTGAGGATTCCCACCGGCACTGTACCGGAATGGGAAGATTGGGACCGTTTCCGGACCGAAGTGGAGGAAAAGAAAGGATTCGAAAGACCATTCGAATCGGGCGCTGCCACGATCTGAGTCTCCTTTCGGGGGCGGACCGAATTCTTGCTCCGGAAGTGTAATAACCGCAATGGTTTCAATGGACTGGTGAAATCGAAGAAATCCTAGGGTAACCCTGCGAAGCGGCCAGGTGACACGGTAACAGATGGCACACGGGTTGCCATGTGATGCGGCATTGTGGGATTGGTTTCACCAAGAACGGTTGGAATCGAAGCTCCGAAATCTTCTTTGACCCCTTGCATCTTGGAAGACGATCCGGCGCAACTGGAGATGTTGTCGGCGGCGATCGCGGACATGGGATATGAGTCTATCCCTACGGCCGATCCGGAGGAGGCGCTGCGACTGGTGAAGAGCGGGCAGTGCCGCATGGTGCTGGCGGACGTGCATATGCCGGGGATGGACGGATACGAGTTCCTGGATCGCGTGTCCCGGAGCGATCCCGGGGTGCAGGTCATTCTGATGGCGGGAGATTACACGCTGGATTCGGCGCTGGAAGCAATCCGCCGGGGAGCCTCGGATTTCTTGCCGAAGCCCATCGACCGCGCGCGGTTGAAGAGATCGCTGGACGACATTGCCGCGCTGTACGACCAGCGGCGGCGGGTGAGGGCGCTTGAAGAGCAATTGCTGAAAGACTTGGAATTTCACGGCATCGTGGGGAAAAGCCCTGCGATGCTGGAGGTATTTGATTTTGCCCGGAAGGTGGCGCGGCACTACACCAGCGTGTTGCTGGTGGGACCGGCGGGAACGGAAAAAGAGCTGGTCGCCCGGGCGATCCATCAGATCAGTCCGGTGAGCCAGCAGAAGCTGGCGGTTTGCAACTGTTCGGCGATGGTGGACACCTTGCTGGAGAGCCAGCTTTTTGGGCACGTGCGCGGGGCCTTTACGGGGGCCACGGACACGCGGCCGGGATTGTTCGAGTATGCGAACGGCGGAACGGTGTTCCTGGACGAAGTGAGAGAAACTTCCCTGCCGGTGCAGGCCAAACTTCTGCGGGTGATTCAGAACGGCGAGTTTCAGCGAGTGGGCTCGCCTGAAGTCCGGCAGATCAACGTGCGGTTGATCGCCGCGACAAACCGCGACTTGTGCGCGGAGGTGCTGGCGGGACATTTTCGCGAAGATCTTTTTTACCGGTTGAGTTCGATCCAGATCCGCATTCCTTCGCTGAGGGAACGGCTGGAGGATATCCCGCTGCTGGCGCAGTTCTTCTTGAAGAAATACAACAGCGCTTACAGAAAGAGTATTTCCGGGCTGACGCGCCGGGCGCAGGCCGTATTGCTGCGGCACGCGTGGCCGGGAAATGTGCGCGAACTGGAGGACGTCATCTCCAGCGCGTGCATAACGGCGACGGGAAATTTCATCGATCTGGCGGATTTGCCTGAGCAACTGCAACACCGGGCGGCGCGTCCGCAGGAGGGCGACGATTGGAGACCGCTGTCGCTCGAAGAGGTGCGCAAGGCGCACATCCTGCGCATGCTGGACATGTGCCAGGGAAACCGGTTGAGGGCCGCGCACCTACTGGGAATCGGGCGCACCAGCCTGTACCGCTACCTGAAACGCGGCGGCTGGGAGACCAGTAAAGAAAAATCCGGAGGCGCCGCGGCGTGAGCGATGCGGAGAGATTCCGTTCCCTAGGCTCGGCGATATTCGTTGTGCTGCTCAAACACGAAGTCATTCGAACAACGTTGGGGTGCGCTCAGGCTCACGCTTAGCAAGAATCAGAACAACGAGCGATCAGCAATCGACGCCCCTCGTGCTCCGCACAAGCTGGACTGGCGCTGCATCACATTGCGGGAGGCGGGAGGTCGGAAGATAAGGGAAAGTGACCGCCTTCCGAGTGAAACGTTAGCCTAATTATCGTCACTATTCGACAAGGTCATAGAATCAGCGGAGGTGGCCATGTCAACCGCGACGGGACCGGTGTCGTTATTCCGGAAGCCATTCGCATCCCTGCCTGTGGGTGTTTGGATCCCGCTCCTAGGGACGGCTTGGGTATTCCTGAATGTTCTTCTCTTGATTCTGGGAGCCCGGGACCTCTCTCGCCCCAATCCCGTCTTCAGCCTACTGGCAGGCGCAATCGACGGCGGAATCTTTGGGTCGATCGCAGTCGCCACATTTAGCGAAAAACTGCACGCGGGAACGGCGGGCCTACTGAGCGGATACGGGTTCCAAGACGTTCTGAACAACTTCAAACTGACAGGCCAAGGTGTCCAGTGGCTTCATGCGCGGTTAGACCCGATATTGGATGCGGTGCTCGGGATTGGGAATGAGCCCCTCCATCTGGCCATCGAGAAGCAAGTGGTCTGGATCGGGTGTACGGCGGCGTTCGTTATCCTGGCCACCCTGGTCGTCGAACTCATCCGGCCAGCCAGAATTAAATCAGCACCTGGCAGCTGATAAGAAGGAAAGAAATCACGCGCAGCGCGGGAGCAGGCTGAGAGTGCTCTCGCGTAGCGCATTCTTGTTTTTGGCGAACGTCAACGGGTGCTGCTGGTAAGCGAGGCGTTGCTGGCGCTGGTGATTGGCACGGTGATGGTGTTGTCCATACGAACAAGCATTCCGGTTTGCGCGGGAAGCTCGAGATCCTTGCCCTTGCGCGCGACGATGTAGGCGGCGCTGCCGGCAAGGCCGAAACCGAAGCCGCGGGCGACGTGGCTGAACACTGCGCCGACGAGCGCGCCTCCACCCGTGCCGATGGTCGCGCCGACAATGTCGCCTTTGATGTCATGCTTTTCCTGGACCACCTGGCCTTCTTCAATGCTCACGTCTTTGCGGCGCTTGCCGTCAGCCTGTCCGTGCGGCTGCTCAATGGCAATGATGCTCATCTGCACCGGGATGACGCGGCTATCGACTTCGATGGAGCGAAACATGAAGTTCATGTAAGCCTGGCCGCGAAACACGGAAAAGTGGCGGGCTTTCTCAACCGTGCCGATGATGCCGTTCACCCGCGTACCGGCGGGCAACAATAACTGGCTGCCGAGGTAAATGGGCTCGGCGACAACGGCGACGAACGGGTCGCCATCCTTTGCTACGGCGCTGCTGATCCCGCTCAAGAGCGTGAGATGAACCTGCGTCCCTTGTATGACCTGACGCGGCTCGGCGTAAGACGAGGGCGCGGCGGTGCAAGCGAAGGCTGCCGCCAATAGAAATGAGCAAGCAATTTTCATGGATTCCTCCTGCGCGCACGTGGAGTGCGGGCTGACCTCGTAACGTGAGGCGGTCCCGGCTCTGCCGGGACGTACCGCTGGCGCAGCGGACCCGGTATCCCGGCCAAGCCGGGATGCGGGGAGGATGGGGAGGAACTCCATCCGAGGATAGAGTACTCAATTCCTGGAATACGGGGCGCCGCTTTTTGAGGATGTTCCTGTAGGTAAAGACTCCTGAGCGAGGATGATTTCCTGTTGGAACCGGTGCGATTAGCTCGCGAATTGCCTTAGTGTCGCGAGAAGAGTATCTTTTGCGCAGGTTGTTGCTCTATTCCGACGGAGGAGCCGCTAATGAAAAAGAATCGACTGGTAGGTGTGTGCGCAGCGCTGATCGGGCTGACGGTAATTGCTACGGGAGTTCAAAGCCAAGAGAAAAAAGAGAGCGCGGAGGCGCATAAGATTGTGCACTTTGGGGATTTGAAGTGGACGCCGATCATGAAGGGCTGTGATCTCGCAGGAGTGTCGGGGGATCCGAATGCCGAAGGTACGCCTTTCGTCGTACGCCTCCGGTGCGCGGATGGCGCCAAGATCCCGGCGCATTGGCATCCGACCGATGAAAACGTGACGGTGTTGAAGGGAACTTTCCTTGTGGGCATGGGCGAAACGTTTGACGAGAGCAAACTCCAGACGATGAACGTCGGGAACTTCATTTCTATGCCGAAGGAGATGCGGCATTTCGCGATGAGCAAGGGCGAAACCATCGTACAAGTTCACGGAGCGGGTCCGTTCAAAGTGAATTGGGTAAATCCATCCGAGGTGCAGCCGCCGGATGCTCCGGCAGCAGCGGCCGCAAAGCCGAAACCCTGATCTGCATGCCAGATTTGCGAAGGGGAGAAGGAATAAGCACAAAGGAAACGGAAGAAGACGAGGCCACGTGTTCTAGCTGGGCTGCAGACGCTGTGCTAGACTTTTCTCCGCACTCGCGAGAAAGCGATGCGAGCGCCGGAGCGTGGAACTTCGGGCTCTGTGCAACGAGGTCCCGCGAACCCCGCCAGGCCCGGAAGGGAGCAACGGTACCGGGATCGCCTCGGGTGCCGCAGATCACCCGGAGTTCCTCTCACTGGTATATTTTCAGGAATCAGGTGTCAGTTTCAGTGAGAGGGATGCAGAGAGAAGCGCGCGGTTTTTTCTTTACTGAGCGCTGAGAGCTGATAACTGAGAACTTTTCCATGAGCTACCAGGTCATAGCCCGCAAGTGGCGCCCGCAAACGTTTGACGATCTCGTCGGCCAACAGCACGTAACCGGGACGCTGAAAAACGCGATCAAGAATGACCGCGTGGCGCACGCGTACATTTTTTCGGGAGCGCGGGGCGTGGGGAAAACGACGGCGGCGAGAATCCTGGCGAAAGCGTTGAATTGCGTGAAGGGGCCGACGGCACAGCCTTGCGGGGTTTGCGATTCGTGCAAAGAGATTGCGGCGGGAACTTCGCTGGATGTGATTGAGATCGACGCAGCGTCGAACCGCGGCATCGATCAGATCCGGGAGCTGCGCGAGATGGTCCGGTACGCGCCGGCGGCTTCGAGAAGCAAAGTCGTGATCCTTGACGAAGCACACATGCTGACAGGCGAAGCGTCAAACGCCTTGCTGAAGACGCTCGAAGAGCCGCCGGACCGCGTGATTTTTGTGATGGCCACGACGCAACCCGAAGACCTGGCGGATACCATCCGGTCGCGGTCGCAACACTTTCATTTTCGCGCGCTGACCTTTGCGGAAATTGCGGGACGCCTGGAAGAGATCGCGAAAAAAGAAAATTTGACGATCGAACAGGGCGCGATGGCGGTGATCGCGCGCATGGCGGAAGGCAGCTTGCGCGATGCCCTGTCGCTGCTGGAGCAGGCACGAGCGTACTGCGGCGATACGATTACAGACAAAGAGGTGCGGGAATTGCTGGGCGTGGTGCCGGAGGATGTGCTGGCGGAGCTGATTGAGGCCATCGCCGAAGGGTCGGCGGACCGCGCGCTGGGGCTCGTGCACGCCTTCCAGAAGGAAGGGCGGAACATGCAACACTTCTGCCGGGAAGCGATCCGGCACATGCGCAATCTGCTGATCGCGCGGACATCCGGCGCGGATTCGGACTTGATCGCGGCGACGCCGGATCAGCGCCCGGCGCTGGCGAAGTCCGCCGCGCTGTTCAGTGAAGAAGACCTGACGCGATTTTTTCAAATTCTGCTGCAGACGGATGATGATTTGCGGCGAAAGCCCGATCCGCGCGTACACCTGGAAATGGGATTGCTTCGGCTGATCAATGCGTCGCGGCTGGCTCCGCTGGAAGAGTTGCTCGCGGAATTGAAGAGCGGGGCGCCAGGCAGCGCTTCGACTGCCGGAGTGGGACGGATCTCGGCGCCGGCGAGAGCGCCCACGAGAGCAACAGAGAGCGCAGCTCCGGGTTTTGTGGCCGCGATTCTCCCGCAGCCGAAGGCGGAAACGAGGGCGCAATTCTCTTCCCGGTTCGCTGGGCAAGCATCTGCGCCTCCCGCACCCGTTGCTACTTCAGCAGAAGTCAAGCCGGCATGGGAAGCAGAAGAATCCGTAATTTCTGCGAAGAGTAATGGCGTGGCGGCGCAGGTGATGGGAATTTCGCAGCAGCATGTTGCGGCGATCAAGACGGCGATTCACGCGCAACAGAAATTCCTGGGCGAACTGCTGGAACAGAGCAACCGGTGGGAACTCGAGGGCGTAGAGCTGCGAATTTATTATTCACCGGAGAAGCGGCCGTTCGCGGAATTGATGGAAGGACGCGAGGCGCTGGAAAAGATCCGTAGCGTTTCGAGCAAGGTGCTCGGCCGGGCGGTGCGCGTCTGTGCTAAACTGGAAGGAGTTGCAGCGGCAGCGGCAGCAGCAGCGGCGCGCGGTACTTCCGGGGCGCAAGAATTGCGCGCGCAGTTCCAGCGCGATCCGATGGTGCGGTCCATGCTGCAACGCTTCGGAGGCAGAATTTCCGAAGTGAAACGAGGCCAAGAGGAATCCTGATGGAAGTCAGCGCTCTCCAACAGATGCTCTCGCGATTCCGGCAACTTCAGGAAGACCTGCAAAGGCAGGTGAATTCCGTGACCGTGGAAGCCTCGGCCGGCGGCGGCATGGTCACGGTGAAGATGAACGGCCAGAAACAGATCGTGGACATCCGCATCGAGCCGGACGTTTTCGCGGGCAAGGATCAGGAGATGCTGCAGGATTTGGTCCGCGCGGCGGTGAACGAAGCGTCGCGGCGCGTCGATGAAGAACTCGCCGACCAGATGAAGAATCTCGCCGGCGGCATTCCCGGAATCGCCGGCGTAAAGATCCCCGGCTTGTTTTAAATTGCAAGAATCCCCCTGATAAATTTTCCTTTCCACTTGTTACTTCACGTATTCCCCGTTGTGAACTTCGAACTCGACGCGAAAGGGCTACTGCGTCTTGCGATCCTCCCAATGTCGCCCGGCGATGAGGCGGTTTCCGGCAAGCAAGGCTAGTCAATGATGATATGCTACCGGGCCATGCGGCGCCGTGAGTTCCTCACCCTGTCAGCGGCCAGCGTTGGCGGAGTGCTTGTCTACTCGCTTGATCGTGAAGTTTTTCGACTTTCCGCGCACGCTGACCAATCCATTCGCATTCCTCTCCGGTTTTTCTCCGAACCGGAAGCTCTGATTGTTGCCGCAGCCTCCTCACGAATCTTTCCGAGCGATGAAGCGGGTCCCGGCGCGCGGGAAGCAGGCGTCGCCGTTTACATCGATCGCCAACTAGCTGGACCCTGGGGACGAGACCTGCATCGCTACACCCAAGGGCCGTTTGAAGAGAATGCCCCCGCGGAGTTCGGCTATCAAGGCGAAGCGACGCCCCGGCAAATCTATCGCCAGGGACTAAAGGAGCTGAAGGGCTTCGATGGCCTGGAACCCGCTGAGCAAGACCTGAAGCTGAAGCAGATCGAAACCAGTTTGTTTTTTGTGCTTCTCCGGCAGAACACCATCGAAGGCATGTTCTGTGATCCGATGCATGGCGGGAACATCGACATGGTGGGCTGGCAGCTCATTGGTTTTCCCGGCCCACGAATGAGCAATTATGACGATGTGGAGAAGCACTTTGGTGAGGCATTCCGCCCGAAACCAGTCAGCTTGCGCCAAGCCACCGGGCGTAAGGTCCGCCCCAGCGAAGATCTGGAATGAAGACCTTGCCATCCGTGGACGTGGTAATCGTCGGCGGCGGATGGACTGGCTTGCTGATGGCCAAGGAGCTTGGCTCGCGTACTGCCCTCTCAGTGGTTGTGCTGGAACGCGGTGGGCCCCGCGACAGTGCTGATTACCCCGCCGACATGGACGAATTGGATTACGCGATTCGGCTCCGCATGATGCAGAACGCGTCGCGTGAAACGGTAACTCTGCGGCACAATCCAGGTCAACGAGCTCTGCCCCTGCGGCAATTCGGCTCGTTCCTCCCTGGCGCAGGCGTGGGAGGCGCTGGTGAGCACTGGGCCGGCGTTTTCCCTCGCATGTTACCCGATTGTTTCTTACTGCTCTCCCGCGCAATCGAAAAATATGGAGCAGAAAAGCTGCCCGAAGATCACGCGATTCAAGACTGGGGCGTCACCTACGACGAGTTGGAACCGTATTACTCACGTGCGGAGCTCTTACTGGGCATTTCCGGCAAAGCAGGCAATCTACGCGGAAAGCGAATTGAAGGTGGCAACATCTTTGAAGGCTGGCGCAGTGCGGAATACCCGACGCCTCCCACCAAGATCCCCTATTTTTCTGCCATGTTTCACGATGCCGCGAAATCCTTGGGATACCATCCCTTTCCCGCTCCGGCTGCCACCACCAGCCAGACCTATACAAATCCGGATGGAGTACCGCGTGGCGGTTGTACCTATTGTGGTTTCTGCGAGCGGTTCGGCTGCATGATTGGCGCCAAGGCGCAGCCCACGAACACTCTCTTGCCCGTGATCCAAAAACTGAAAAACGTGTCCATCCGCACCGGAGCGCAGGTCCGCCGCATCGTCCGCGACACCGTTCAGAACAAGGGAAGAGTCCGCGGCGTGACCTGCGTCGATGCTTCTGGACAGGAAATCTTTCAGCCCGCGGAATTAGTCTTTCTGGCCTCCTGGACGCTGAACAATACGCGGCTGTTGCTCCTGTCGAAAATCGGCGAACCCTATGACCCGGCAACCAACAGTGGCACGGTGGGACGCAACCTCACTCACCAGGTGAGCCTCCCCGCCGCCACGCTCTTTTTTGACCGGCCGCTGAATCGCTTCATGGGTTCAGGAGCGTCCGGAATAACCGTGAGCGACTTCAATGGCGATGTCTTCGACCATAGCGGGCTGCACTTCTTGCGAGGAGGTAACTTGCACGGCGCTAGCGGCGGTAACAGGCCAATCGCCAATTTTGGCACGATGCCGCAGTCAGTGAAATCAAATTGGGGCTCGGAGTGGAAAAGCAAAGCGCTGTACTACTACGACCGCACCGGCCGCATCAGCTTCGAGGCTGAGCACCTAGCATATAAGGGCAATTACATGGACTTGGACCCATCGTACAAGGACCATTTGGGTGATCCCCTGCTCCGCCTGACCCTGGACTGGCGAGACAACGAACGCAAACTGGCTGACTTCGGAACCGCTAAAGCCATTGAAATCGGCCGCGTTATGGGCGCCAAAGAAGTTACCCCATTTCCGGGCTTGCGAAATTATGACGCAACCCGCTACCAATCGACCCACATTCAGGGCGGCACGATCATGGGAACGTCTCCCGAGCGATCGGCGCTCAATCCCTATCTTCAGCACTGGCAGATCTCGAATCTTTTCATCCTGGGCGCGTCTTCCTTCCCCCAAAATTCCGCCTCCAATCCTACCCCCACCATCCTGGCTCTTGCCTATCGCACCGCCGATGCCATCTTGGATCGGTACGTGAAACATCCCGGCCCATTGGCGTGAAACCTTTTGAGCTCCGCCGCCGGATCGTCCGGGGCAAAACGCGTGCCAAAAACGAGCACAGGGCACCCCAATTCAGCATAGGAATTATCGTCCAGGTCACCCGCCCACCCGTCCGTTCAATATTGAGGAGAGAGTTTCTCGAATCTCTATTTTGCAACGCGCGGTCCATTTTTGAACACGCCGACACTGTTTAGTCCCAGAATGGAAAAGTCTCTCGAGGAAGGCACTTGTCGGAGCACGCCTAAGCACTCCAACTGCTTGAACTTGTAAGGTTTCCTTGATCTCCGTCCTCTTATTTCGATTGGCGATACGGGTGCATTGGGTCACACAAAACAGTTCTGAACGCTGAGGCTGAATGATACACATCCTAAGTATGGGATGACTGGCCCTAGCTGCTTTTGGTGGTTAGCGCGAGCGTGGGGTTTTGCTGTTCCACTTTGGGAGTCGATACACAGATTCAATGAAACACCTGAATGATCGAGCAGTGAAAGCCCCTTGGTGCAGCCGGTCTTCTGAGGTGCCAATCATTGTGTCGGGTTCTGAGCTGGAGTGGTCGTTGGGGGGCAGTTCACTTTTTGAACGCTCGTTGTGCTTAGCCTTAGGGGAGATCGCCTTGAGAAGGATACGTGTTGTGGTAGCGAAGCAACGCACTCTTATGCGGGACCTCCCTGCTTCCACGATTGCAGACCAAGAGAATGTCGATGTCATTGGCCAGATCGAAGACTTCGCGGAACTCTCCGGTCAAGCAGTTACATCCGAAAATAAAACCAGCTTTCTCTACTCGACTTCCATTGAGATTCATTCGAGGTCTATTGAGTTTTCGAAAGAAGGACTCTTAAACGCGTTGCGGGGAAACTTTGAGTCAATGGTGAGCTAGCCGTGGATGTCCATAAGGCAATCGGGGTCACATTGAAGGTTCGACAGAGCTTTTGGTGGGCCATCGTACTTTTCGTGACATCCCTAGTTTGCCCTTGCGCCACTTGGGCGCAGGAGAATCAAGCTGCCGACCCAATCGCTCCTTCAGGCCTGGCAGCCGAAAACCTGAATCGCGTGGCGGCTTCCGTGGCCCAGGTCGAAGAGTTGTTGCGGAAAGAGGCTGGACTGCTGGTCGAATTGAAACGATGGGTTGCGAAGGAAGCAACGGACCGTGGCCAAATTCTGGACGACGCAGACTTAACCGACAAAGCGATCTTTGAGAGGCTAAATCGTGACCTGGAATTCCTATCCGTGGCTACCAGGCTATTGCAACGGTACGGCTACTTAATGCCGAAGCTGAACCCGGATTCGGAGGCGGCTCGCGAGCACGAGATGCTAGTCCGCGAACAAAGACGCCATCTTCGTGCGGCCGACGAAGAAGAGAAGACAGACGAGGAAAAGAAAACGGATGAGGAAAAGAACTCGCAAACGGATTTGAAACGGGCGAAAGCATGCAATGGCGGGGAGTGCGCGGAACGCGGACAACCCCAGGTTCCACAACGAACGCGCGGGAATTACGTCGAAAAGCCGGATGTTCCGAATCGCCCCTCGGTGCAAACCGCCGCGGATTCCGGGCCCTATGAAGCCCCGCTGCCGAAGCAGCAGAAATTTGCACCTTCTTCTCTTACGGCGACGACGAGTCTGGGAGACGACGGTCCAACCGCAGCACCTGACTTAACTTCTTTGGAACCATCTCTGGCGGGTTCCATGAACCTAAAGCGCGTCCCCACGGTCCAGCCCGCCGGCAAAGCAGACAAGGATGTTCCAGGACGTCCGAAATTGCTGGCAAAGCCGAGCCCATATGCCGACATTCCTTCTCTCTACGATATGTATGTGCAGGCTTCCGCGCGGCCGCAGGTCCTGGAAAGGTTTGGCCTGGATGTCTTTCGAAACGGAACGACAGATTTGGATTCGTACCCCATAGATCTACCCGTCGGGCCGGATTATGTAGTAGGGCCCGGGGATGGATTAGCAATCGATCTCTGGGGCGGGGTGGCGCAGCGCCTGTATCGCACAGTAGATCGAGAGGGTCGGCTCTCTTTGCCCGAGGTGGGCCCGGTCCTGGTGAGTGGCAGGACGATGACGGAAGTGCAAGAGACAGTTCAACACGTCTTAAGAACGCAGTACCGCAACGTTTCTGCTGATATTTCGCTTTCGCGGTTGCGCACGGTCCGCGTATATGTGGTCGGGGACGTCCGGCACGCTGGCGCCTACGATATCAGCTCGCTCTCGACTCCATTGAATGCGCTGTTTGCCGCTGGCGGCTGCACGGGGGAAGGTTCCCTCCGCAGCTTGAAACACTTTCACGGCGACCAACTGATTGAAGAGATCGATGCGTATGACCTGCTGCTCCGCGGAGTGCGCTCGGACTTGAAGCGCCTGGAAAATGGCGACACGTTATTGGTTTCGCCGATCGGTCCGCAGATCACGGTGGAAGGGATGGTGCGGCGTCCGGCAATTTACGAATTGCACGAGGAGAAGAACTTGGCCGAAGTGCTGGATTTGGCCGGAGGAATCTTGCCCGCAGCAGCCTTGCGGCACATTGAAGTGCAACGCGTCGAGGCGCACCAGAAACGCACCATGTTGAGCCTAGATATTTCGGAGACAGGAGACGCCGCGGGCTTGGCCAAGCAGTTCGAAGCGTTTGCCGTACAGGGCGGAGATGTGGTGCACATTTTCCCGATCGCGCCCTTCAACCAGGATGCCATTTACCTGCAAGGGCATGTGTTGCGGCCAGGGCGTTATTCCTTTCAGAAGGGTATGAAGCTGACCGACGTCATCGCGTCGAACGCGGATCTATTGCCTGAGCCTGCGGGTAAATATGCGGAGATCATCCGGCTGAACGCCCCGGATTACCGGCCAAGCGTCGAAAGCTTCAATTTGGCGGCCGCGCTGTCCAATCCTGCGGCTGCCCCCGAGCTTCAAGCTCTCGATACTGTACGCATCTTCAGTCGCTACGATTTCGAGGATCCGCCAAGCGTCTGGGTGGGGGGCGAAGTGCGGCACTCGGGAGCGTTTCAGACTTCGGGAGAGGCCCACCTGCGTGACGCCATTTATCTTGCGGGAAATGTGACCGCGGACGCTTTCCTGGACACTGCGCAGCTGATTCGAAACTCGCCAGATGGATCATTGAAGATCTTGAGCATCAATCTGCGAAATGCGTTGGCAGGCGATCCGTTGGAGAACATTATTATTCAACCGAGGGACCGCATCGTGGTGCACCGTAATCCGGCGAAGGTAGATCCGCCAAGCGTCTTTGTGAAAGGGGAAGTTGCCAAGCCGGGCCGATATCCGCTGGCGGCGAATCTGCGCATCGAGGATTTGCTCCGCCTGGCGGGAGGACTCAAACGCAGCGCGTTCACAGAGCGCGCCGATCTAACCCGATACTCGTTCAACGATTCTCAGGAAAAGATCGGAGCGCACCGGGAAGTGAGGATCGCTGCGGCGTTAGCGGGAGACCCTGACGAAGACCTTTTGCTGCGCGATGGCGACATTCTAACAATCCGCCAACTCCCCGGTTGGAACGATATCGGAGCGTCGATCAACGTAAGAGGGGAAGTGGGCCATCCGGGCACCTACGGCATTCGCTCTGGCGAGCGACTGAGTTCGGTATTGAAGCGCGCTGGAGGATTCCGGCCGAGTGCCTATCCCGCAGCCGCAGTACTGGAGAGGGAGCAGGTGCGCGAGCTCCAGGAAAAGAACAAGGAAGAGTTAATCCGACGCATTGAACAAGAGGGAGCCACCGCCAAGGTTTCCTTCAATGAATCCGCCAAGGATCAGGCGGAATTGCAGCAAGCAGCACTCCAGCAGCGGCAGCGCGTACTCGAAGGTTTACGCAAAATGCCCGTAAGCGGGCGTATGGTCATCAACCTTCGCGCCAACCTGTCGCAGTTTGATAACTCACCCGATGACATCGAAGTTCGCCCTGGGGACAGCATCTACATCCCTAAACGCCCGGGATTCGTCACGGTCATAGGCCAGGTTTACAACTCCAATGCCATGACGTTTGAGCCCGGAAAGTCGGCACGCTGGTACCTGCAGCGTGCCGGAGGAGCTACACGCCTTGCCAATAAGGGAGACATTTTCATTATTCGCGCCAGCGGAGCTGTGGTTAGCGGCAAAAGCAGCCTGTGGAGCGGGGGTGTACTCTCAGCGAGTATTGGCCCCGGCGACACGATTGTCGTGCCGGAGAAATCCATCGGCGGCGGCACGTTCTGGAAAGACCTCTTGGCGATCTCTCAGGTGGCTTCCGGTGCTTCGCTGGCTGCCGTAGTGGCGACACGATGAAAATGATTGCCCCGGTAATCAAATCCCCGCATCTGGACTCGAAATGTGGTATACTTCCTCTGCGCTTAATACCTCGGTTGTGTTGTGCGGTCCCTCTGGTGCAGTTCTTGATCTGAGACTCCCGCCTCCAGTTTCCTCCGTACGTTTTACGCGTAATCTAAAACAAGACTGGCAAAGCAAGCCGCCGGCCGCCCGAGAAATTGTGCGCGCACCGTGACGGCTTCTGCCAGCAAGAAAGCAATATTGAATGTTGAATTTTTCAGAAGTGAATGCAGAGCGCTCTTCGGAGCCTCTGGCGGAACGCGCCTCGGCGCGATTTTCCGAAATGCTGATTTCTCCTTATGTGAAGGAGAGATTGGCCGCGGCGCGGTTTACCACGCCGACTCCGGTACAGTCTGCGGCAATCCCGCAGGCGCTGGAAGGTAAAGATGTGCTGGCCACGGCGCAGACGGGAACCGGTAAGACGCTGGCGTTCCTGATTCCGGTAATCGAAAAGCTGCTCAAGGACAGGACGCCGGGAATCGCGGCGCTGGTGCTGGTGCCAACGCGCGAGCTGGCTATGCAGGTAGTGGACCAATACAACGCGTTGCGGGGCAAGCAACTGCTGCCGGCGGCGTTGGTCGTCGGGGGCTTGTCCGAGGGCGGACAGCTCCAGGCGATTCGCAAGGGAGCACGGCTGGTAGTGGCGACGCCGGGGCGGCTGGAGGATTACCTCGACCGCAGACTCTTCCACTTTAACGCGCTGCGTATGCTCATCCTCGATGAAGCGGATCGTATGCTCGACATGGGTTTTCTTCCAGCGATTAAGCGGATCGTCGCGATCCTGCCGAAAGAACGGCAGACGATGTGCTTCTCCGCGACGATGGAAGGCGACATGGCGCGCATCGTGAAAGATTATCTTCGCAACGCTGTGCGTCTCTCGTTTGGCTCAACATCGAAGCCATCGGAAAACGTCCGCATACAGGCGTTTGAAGTTGCCATGGACCGCAAACAGGAAATGCTGCAGCGCTTGCTGGCCAAAGAGTCGGGAAAGTGCCTGGTGTTTGCGCGAACGAAGCGTGGAACCCAGCGGATTGCCGAGAGCTTGAATCGCAAAGGCTTCTCCGCCTCCATGATTCACGGCGACCGCTCGCAATCGCAACGCACGACGGCGCTGGCGGGATTTCAGCAAGGACGCTTCCGCGTGCTGGTGGCGACGGACCTGGCCTCGCGCGGGATTCACGTGCAGGACATCGCGCACGTCATCAACTACGATCTGCCCGAGGTGGCGGAGAATTTCATCCACCGCGTTGGGCGAACCGGCCGCAATGGCGGACGCGGCGTGGCTTCAACTCTTTTTGTGAAGGAGCAGCGATCCGAATTGTTCCAACTGGAACGCGCGCTGGGCATCAAGATGGAGCGCCTGCGCGCGGATGATACGGCGAGCCTTCCCGAAAAACAGGAACGGCTGCCGGTCAATCTGCCGCGCGTCGAATCCATCCAAAAGCCTGCGAGATTTGTGCTTCCCGGGGAAGTTTTCCAGACGCAGCTCGAGAACTAAGCGACTCTAAGCACACGATGTGAAAACGCGGGCCCCGACTTCGTCGGGGCCCGCCTCTGTTTAAGACCAAACGTGGCAAAATACGAGCATGCTGATCCGGCCTGCGGCCGACGCAGACAAGAACGCGATCTGGGCGATCATGGAGCCCATCATCCGGGCGGGCGAAACCTACTGCCTGCCGCGCGACATGGACAAAGAGAGCGCGCTCGCCTACTGGCTTTCCGCCGAGCGCGAAGTTTTCGTCGCGTTACACAACGGCGGCATCGTGGGAACCTATTGTTTGCAAGCCAACCAGAAGGGCGGCGGAGCGCACGTCGCCAACTGCGGTCACATGGCCGCCGTTTCGGCAACAGGCCGCGGCGTGGCGCGCGCCATGTGCGCCCATTCGCTGGATTGTGCGCGAGAGCGCGGATTCCGCGCCATGCAATTTAATTTCGTCATCAGCACCAACGAGCGCGCTGTACGCTTGTGGCAGAGCTTTGATTTTGCGACCGTCGGCCGCCTTCCGAAGGCATTTCTTCATCCGGCCCTCGGCTACGTCGACGCCTACATCATGTATCGCGATCTCTAGCCCGTTTGCGCTGATGCGCGCGGCTATGCTACACATGCTGGATGCCTGATTTTGCCGTCCCCGTCGAAAGACTTATCGATGAGCTGAAACATCTCCCCGGAATCGGCCAAAAGACCGCGCAGCGCCTGGCGTTTTATCTGCTGCGCGCGGCGCCCGAGGATGCGCTGGCGCTGGCGGACGCCATTCGCGACGCCAAAGAAAAAATTCGCGCGTGCTCCATCTGCCACAACCTCACCGATTCGGATCCGTGTCTGTACTGTGTGGGACCGACACGCAGCAAGAAGACGATTTGCGTGGTCGAAGAAGCGCACAACATCATGGCGATTGAAAAAACGCGGACTTACAGCGGAATGTATCACGTGCTGGGCGGATCGCTTTCGCCGCTTTCCGGGCGCGGACCGGAGCAACTTCATATCAAGACGCTGATCGAGAGGCTCAAGGGGGGGGGCGTCGAAGAGATCATCATCGCGACGAATCCGACAGCCGAAGGCGAGGCCACGGCGGTTTACCTCTCAAAACTCTTGAAGCCGCTAGGAGTGCGCGTCACGCGAATCGGCGTCGGGATACCCGTGGGCGCGGACCTCGAGTATGCCGATGAAGTGACGATGTTGAAGGCCATGGAGGGGCGGCGGGATTTGTAAGGATCCATTTCCATAGAACAATGCAACGCGTTCTCCTCACTTCGCAAGGGTTGACCTGGTTTGCAACCGCAATAGGCGCACAGCGGCATAACTCTTAGTACGTTCAGGACGCTCTAGTCAATCCTCCCATTTGGGTATAGAGTTTCATTCTCACGGTGGCTGTCCCTCCACCAAACCTTGAGCAGCCGCCCGAAGGCCGACAGGAGGTGCGCTCATGCCGAGCCTGGCGCACTACATGACGCAGTACGATCACGAGCACGAATCCGGCTGGAACAAGTTTCTGCATGGCGTCGGCATCCCCATGATTTTTGCCGGAATTATCCTTCTCCTTTTCATGAAATGGGCTTGGGGAGCAGGATTCTTTATGGGCGGATGGGCGTTTCTGTTTCTCGGCCACCGGATTGAGGGAAACCATCCGGCGTTTTTCCAAGGACCGATCTATTTGCTGGTTGGGCCAATCTGGGTCGCAAAGGAAGCATGGATGTTCTTGACGGGAGCGCACAACAAGCTGGCCTCGGAAGGCACTCCGCAAAACGGTGCAAGGAAGTAGCTGCAGCGATTTCACTCGCTGGCTTGAAATCGGAAAAGACTGAGGGACGGCGGCGGTTTGCATGAACGAATCGGGCGGCAATTTTGCCGATGAGACAATTGAAATGGTGTCCGGAGGCGCTTCCAGCACGAATACGGAATTAAGGAAGCGCCGCAGCACGCGGATCGTGCAGGCGGTTCCTCTCGCGGTGACGGGGGTCGATGCGCTGGGGCGGCCGTTCGTGGAACGAACGTCGTCGCTGATTATCAATTGCCATGGCTGTCGCTATCAATCGAAACATTACGTCCTGAAAAACATGTGGGTGAGCATGGAAATCCCACACCCCGAAACGGGGCAGCCGCCCCGCACGGTGCGCGGGCGGGTGGCTTGGATTCAACGGCCGCGAACGGTGCGGCAGCTGTTTCAAGTGGCGCTGGAGCTGGAAGTTTCCGGCAACGTCTGGGGCATCGCGTTTCCGCCGGAAGATTGGACGCCTTTCCCCGAATTGGGGCAGGCCGTCATGAAGTTGGATTCGGCGCCGGACGCACAGCAGTTGCCTCCAGATGTGGCTGAACCGGATGCGGAGTCGAATTTGGGCGAAGCCGAGCTTCCATCGGCGGCGGGAGCCGACAATTTAAGGGTGTTCCCTTCTCCGGCCAGCACGACGGATGCGTCGTTGCAGTTGGCGCGGCAGGTCGCGCGGTTGGTGGCCGATGCCAAGCAGCAAATTCAGGCGGCGACGCGGGAGGCGGCTTCGCAGGCGGTGTCGGCGGAGCGCCGGCTGTCGTCTGAACAATGGGAACAAAAATTTGCGGCAGGACGCGCGGAAATCGCGAATGAGACCGCCCAGGCCATTGAAAGATTCCAGCACGAAGCGGATGAGCATTCGCGGACAGCCCATGCTGCAGCGGCCGAAGCGCTGCGAACGGAATTGCCGCGGTGGCTGGCGCCACAACTCGAGCAACTCACGCACGAACTGACGACGAGCCTCTCGCGGGAAGGCGCAGCCCAGCGCAACGATCACACCCAACTGTTGGAAAGCACGGCGGAGAGTCTGCGAACCGCTTGCCGGGAGGCGGAAGAAACGGCCGCGCGCTTGAAGACTCAGTCGGAGCAGTCGGACGAACACATTGTAGCTTGCGGAGAAACAGCGGCGCGAGCGCTTGAGGAATTGGCAAAGCAGCAGGAAGAAGCAGCAACCGCGCAGCGCGAGGCGCTGAGCGCAGTGGCCAATGAGATTCAGCAACAGGCAACAGCGGCGCTCTCGTCTCTACAATCGTCAGCTCATGCGCAGCTCGCGAGTGAATTGGAAGCGGCGCAAGCACGTTGGCGGACTGCGATTGAAAACATCCTCATAGAAACACAGGATCGCGCTGCGGGCGGATTGAACGAGCACACGCGCGCGCTGATGAATCAGCTAGGGGAGGAGATGGCGCGTCACGCCACGGCGGCGCGCGAGGCGGCGGCAAGTGCGGCCACCGAAGCTGCGCAGCAAATGGCCGCGTTACGGGATGCGTTGCGAGATCAGACGCAGCGGCTGGATGCGGTTCTGTCGCGTGCCGGGGAGATGAGCCAACGGCTCGAACAGCAATCGGCGCAGGTTGAAAACGTGCGGCAACAGGCGCTGGCCGGATTCCAATCCCAGCTCCAAAATACGTTGAGCCCACAATACGAGGAAATGCAGCGCCGGTCCGAAGTGATCCTTGAAGAGATCAACGCAAGAATTTGGGCAACCTTCGAAGAGGCGCGCCACGAGGCCGCGGCGCAGTTTGACCGGCAGATCGCGGAGTTGGTGCAGCCGCACGTCACTCGCTCCGAAGAGGCGATTCACCGGCTGGCAGGGGGGCGATCGCTGCTGGATGCGGCTTTGGCGCTCCAGCAGGACCGCATCCGCAGCTCCGCGGACGAAGCCTTCGCGGAATCACTGGCGCGCTTCCGGGAAACTCTGGGTGGCGTCGAGCAAATCCTCCAGGAATCATCGCAAACGATCACCGGCCGCAACCTGGCGGAACTGGAAGGAAGAGCCGACGATCTGAAGCATCAGATGGTCGAAGAGCTCCGCAAATCGGCGGAATGGTACGAAAAGAAGGCGCAGACACAGATTCAGAACCTGACGGAAAGAACCATCGAAAACGCCGGAAACCAATTGCGGGAGAAAGCGCGGGAGATTTCGAGCGTCTTCGCGAGCGAGCTGGATCATTCGAGCCGCAACTTCGTGGGGCACACGCAGACGCAGATGGAAGAGGTGGTGCGGGATTCGTTCGAGCGCGCACGGGTGCTTTTTGCGGAAGCCGCGGACACGACCGTGGCGGCGTTCACGGATGAGATCCAGCGGACGGGCCGGCAAGAGCTGGAGGGATACCACGAAGAGGTGCGGCGCTTCGCGGATGGGGCGCGGCTGCAACTGGACGCGGCGCGCATGGAGTTGGCGCAGAAGACCACCGCCGAGCAGGAATCTTTCCTGCGGCGCTTCCAATCCTCTATGGGCGGAGCGCTTGAGGCGGGCGTCGCCGAAGCACAAAAGAAAGTATCCGAAGGATTTGGTCCGCTGCTGGAATCCTGGAAAGCAATGACGGTTGCCCACCAGAAAGAGTTGCAAGGCATCTACATTCGAATGGGCGAACAGGCCGCCGAGCAATACAAGAACCGGCTGGAAAATGTTTCAAACCAGTGGATGCTGGCGACGGTGTCAGCACTGGATCACCAGTCGCGGGGGATGATTTCTGGTATTGCCGCGACGGCGGAAGAAAAGCTTCGCGACGCCTGCGCGCATGTATTCGAAGGTGTAGGAGAGTCCCTGCGGGAACGGCTGAAGGAGATGGCGCAGAGTTTTACGCCCCCGACGGAGCCTCCCGCGCGCGCCAAGAGTGCCAACATCGGAAGCTAAAATCCAAACTTTCCACCGGCCAGAATCGCGGCGCCACCACAACTCTGCTCAACATCGTCCGGCAGCTGATTCGCCACTACCCTCGCCGACCCGCTATAATCCCAAAGGTTCCAACCACAATGGCCAACCATGCGTACCTGCGCGTTTGGACGCGCGATTTTTCGCTGGAAACGATGCTTGCCGAATTCGCGCGATTCTTGACGACCGCGCCGCTTTCGCCAGCGCAGAATACCTTTAGCGAACTGATCGTGCAGGCCGTGGACGCCACCGAGATACCCGTGGCGGAGTGGGACCTGCGTCCCCTGAAAATAGGACCTGCGGAGGTCGCGGCGCTGGCGGTGCAACATCTGCACGCGGACACAGCATATATTGCGAGCGCAAAATGGGACTTGTGGGGGTTCGATGTTGAGCGCCTGAAGTGGCAGCACAGGCCGGAGCCGCTGGTGCTGGCGTGCCACGGGCATGAGTATGACGACGGGCTTGCCGCGACGGCGGGACACTTCATGGCCGACTTGGGCTTCGAGCATTTTTTCACTGGCCATGGAGGTCTGCTGGCGCCGGGAGCAGCCTCGAATCCGTTCAACTCCTCAGATCATCCGATGGAGCATACCTTCCGGCAGTGGATGACGGTGAGCGGCAACCTGAAGGAATATCACGCAAAGACCCGGGAGAACATCCAACAATTATTTAATTGGGTGGAAGCGATAGAGCGGGCGCTGCCGGTGGAGCGCAGCGAGCTTTGGTCGGAGGGAGAAGAAAACTTTGAAGCGCGGCTGGACGCGATTTTGGCGCAGCGGTAGCCCCTATTGATCTTGCGGAAGCTCGGCTCGCGGGGTCCTTCCATGAAGAGCGCCCAACAGCTACAATTAAGGTGATAGACGATTGATGGAGCGGGTCCGGATGCGCCGCAGAAAGTGAAGGCGTTCTGCACGCCGGAGAAGGGTGGTATGCCCGAGCGAATGGCAAGGACCACGCCTACGTCGGCAAATCTCTGATGGAGAAAACTTCTCGAAGCGACTGTTCGTGTGCTAACGAGGCGGGTAGCTGTGCGTCCTTCCTAGGGGAGGGCCCCAGTGTTGGCGCAGCTCGCAGGTGTAGAATCCCGCTGAAACTTTCACTGGGCTTCCTTTCCTTCGCAATTGCTCTGGTCGGGTGCAGTGCCGGTGGCCCAAAGCCTGCGACGCAAGCGGAAACCAAGCCCGCGGAGCCCGTCGTGCCCGAAGAGATTCAGTTGGCGGCACAGTCGCTGCTGGGGAGCGAATCGCAGGTGCTGGCGTTCGGAGATCTGGCGAAGAACGGGAAGCAGGAATTTCTTGCGGCCAACGTCGTGCCAAAAACGCCAACGAACAATTTGCCGGGAACGATCGTGACGCGCGTCGTCGTGGTGGAAAATACCGACGGGAAATGGGCGGAAGTTCTGCGCTGCGATGAACACTTGAAAAACCAAAAGGGTTTCCTGGGTTTGACGCCGCTGTCGCCGGTGACGGGCTGGCGGCTGCAATACGAACAAAACGATGAAAAGGGTCTGCAACTCTATTTCACCCCGCTGAAAGGCACTCCCGATTCGCACGTGCTGCCGGTCGGCGTGCGGTGGAATCCGGAGACAAAGCGTTACCAGTCGCTCGATCGAACTTACGAGCACTTCCTGCTCGAGTCGGCATCGATGCAGGACGTGAGGTCCACGCTGCGATGAGCGCGGTACCTCCAGCCACCGGCAATCGAGCGTCCAAGGGCACTAGGGAGTCTCCTCCCAATAAGGACTTGCGCGGCCTGATGCCGTATCTGCGCCGCTACCCCCGTGGCATTGTCGTCGGCCTGCTCATGGTCTTGCTGATGGGCATTATTGGTAACGTGCTCCCGCTCGCCACGGGGGTTATGACGGACACGCTCGCTGGCAATTCGGTTCCTTTTGAACACTCTGCACAGACCGGAACTCCGCTTGTCCTGGGACTGAAAGCGTCGGCTCTCAGCCGTTCAATTCCCTACTACGCGCCGAGCAGCCGCCGCACTTTGGGCATCCATTGCCTCATCGTCGTGTTGTGCGTCGCGATCAAAGGCATTCTTTCTTTCTCGGCCCGCTGGACGCTCATCGGCGTCTCCCGCGACATTGAATTCGACATTCGCAACGATCTCCTGAAGCGCCTCCTGATCCTGGAGCCCGAATTCTACGTTCGCAATCGCACCGGCGAGCTCATGTCGCGCGCCACCAATGACCTGAACGCCGTTCGCATGGTGCTCGGCCCCGGCATCATGTACAGCGCGACCACCCTCATCACCATGATCATGGCCATCATTGTCATGGTCGCGCTCTCGCCTTCCCTCACGCTCTGGGTTCTGCTTCCCGCGCCGGTGGTGGCAGTGGCGGTGTGGTTCTTTGGCAAAACGATTCATGATCTGTACGAAAAAATCCAGGCGGCGCTCGCCACGCTGACCGCGCGGGTCCAGGAGAATCTTGCCGGCGTGCGCGTCGTGCGCGCCTACGCGCAGGAAGAAGCGGAAATCCGCGGCTTCGACGAACCCAATCGCGAATATGTCTCGCGCAACATCAAACTAATCCGCACCTGGAGCATGTTTATGCCATCGCTTCAGGCGCTTATCGGCACAACTTTTCTGATCGTCCTTTGGCAGGGCGGACATCAGCTTTTCCGCGGCCAGATCTCCCTTGGCGCGCTCATTGCCTTCAATGGCTACCTCACTTTGCTCGTCTGGCCCATGATTGCTCTCGGGTGGGTCACGAATATTTTTCAGCGCGGCGCCGCTTCCATGGGCAGGCTGAATTACATCCTCACCGCCGAGCCGAATATCGATGATCGCAGCGCGAAAGTCCCGCAGGGAGCCAAGCCTCGCGGCGAAATCGAGTTCCGCCATCTCAACTTCACTTATCCGACCGCACTTTCTGGAAACGGTTCGAACGGGGCCTCCAAATCGAACGGCAGCGGTCCTCTGCCAGTGCTTCACGACATCCATTTGAAAGTCCCCGCCGGTTCCACGCTCGCTATCGTCGGCCCTACGGGTAGCGGCAAGACCACCCTCGCCGCTCTGATTGCGCGTCTCTGGGAAGCGCCGGATGACTCGGTCTTGATCGACGGGCGTCCGATACGCGAGTGGCCTCTCGCCACGTTGCGCCAGGCCATCGGCTTTGTGCCCCAGGACACCTACTTGTTCGGCGAGACCGTCGGCGGCAACATCGCCTTTGGCCTGTCGGAATATGACGATCAGCGCGTCCGGGAAGCGGCGGAAATTGCCAGTCTGCACGGTGACGTCCAAGACTTCGGCAAGTCCTACGAGACCATGGTCGGCGAGCGCGGTATCACTCTGTCCGGCGGACAAAAGCAGCGGGCCGCGATTGCGCGCGCCGTGGTCCGCGATCCGCGAATTCTGATCCTGGACGATTCCCTTTCAGCCGTGGACACGCAAACCGAGGAGCGCATCCTCACCGGACTGCGCGGAATCATGGAAGGCCGCACAACGATTCTGATCTCGCATCGGACCTCGACCGTTCGGGACGCCGACCAGATCGTTGTTTTGATCGATGGCGCCATCGCCGAGCGCGGAACGCATGACCAACTGCTCGCGCGCGGCGGCTATTACGCGGATTTGTATCAGAAGCAGCTATTGGAAGAAGAGCTCGAACGAGCATGAGCAACCTGCACGAAGAAGAGGTCCTCGGCAAGGCGTATGATTCGCGCTTGATGCGGCGGCTTCTGCAATACATGAAGCCGTACCGATGGCGCGTGGCGCTGGCACTCGTCATGGTGGCCATCGTCACCCCGCTCGAACTGTCCCCGCCACTGATTTTTCGAAAGGGCATCGATGCCTACTTTGTTCCGGCACTGAAGCACTTGATCCCTGAAGGATCGGCGTTGACGGGCATCGGCTGGCTTAGCCTGCTCCTTCTGGCCGTACTGGCGTTCGATTTCCTCGCCCAATACATCCAGATTCGCATCATGCAGCGCGTCGGCCAGCAAACCATGTACGACATGCGCCGCGAAATATTCGGCCACCTGCAGCGTTTGCCGATGAGTTATTTCGACCGCAATCCCGTCGGCCGGCTGGTCACGCGCGTGACCACGGACGTCGATGCCCTCAACGATCTCTTCGCCGCCGGCGTCGTTACCATGATCAACGATTTCTTCCTCCTCGTGGTCATGGCCGGACTGCTCTTCAAGATCGACCGCCGCCTTGCGCTCGATACTCTTGCCGTCCTGCCCGGCATCCTCATCGTCACCATGATTTTTCGCAAGTTCGTCCGCGACGCCAATCGCCGGATTCGCACGGCCATTGCCCGCATCAACGCTTTTCTTCAGGAATACATTTCCGGCATGAGCGTTGTGCAGCTCTTCAACCGCGAACGCAAAGCCGTCGAGGAATTTGAGAAGCGCAATCGCGACAATATGCTCGCCTGGCGCGACGCCATTCTCGCTTACGCGCTGTTCTATCCGGCGGTCGAATTTCTCAGCTTCGCCACCATTGCGCTCATTTTTTGGTCTGGTGGAATCCATATTCTGTCCGGCACGCTCACTCTTGGCGTTCTCACCGCGTTCACCATGTTTGCGCAGCGCTTCTTCCGGCCGATTCAGGACCTCAGCGAGAAGTTCAACATCCTCCAGTCCGCGATGGCGGCGTCTGAACGCATCTTCAAGCTGCTGGATGAACCGGTTCTGGTCGAATCAGATCCTAACGCGATTCCGCTCGACCATCCGCGCGGCGAGATCGAATTCCGCAATGTCTGGTTCAGCTACCGCAGCGTCGCCGAGCCCGCCGAGGAAGACTGGGTCTTGCGCGATGTCTCCTTCCGAGTGGAGCCCGGGCAGACCATCGCCATCGTGGGACACACCGGCGCGGGGAAGACCACTTTGATTTCCCTTCTGTTGCGCTTTTACGACATTCAGCGCGGACAAATCCTCCTCGACGGCAAGGACATTCGACTCATCGAATTGCAGGATTTGCGGCGGCAATTCGGCATTGTGCTGCAAGATCCATTTCTCTTCACCGGCACAATCGAAACGAATATCCGCCTCGGCACGCCAGGCATCGACCGCGCCACAGTCGAACGCGCCGTCGACGAGATTGGGCTGGGCGAGTTCATGCGCTCGCTGCCGGAGGGTGTGGGCAGCCGCGTAAACGAGCGGGGCTCAACGCTTTCAGTCGGGCAGCGGCAGCTCATCAATTTTGCGCGCGCGCTGGCCCACAATCCGCGCTTCCTGATTCTGGACGAAGCGACCTCCAGCGTGGACACAAAGACTGAGCTGCTGATTCGCGAAGCGTTGAATCGCTTGCTGTCCGGGCGCACCGCGCTGGTCATCGCGCACCGGCTAAGCACCATTCAGCACGCGGACTGCATCCTTGTGTTTCACAAAGGGCGCTTGCGCGAGCAGGGTGCGCATCAGGAGCTTCTCGCGCAGCGCGGAATTTACTATCGGCTTTACCAACTGCAATACAAGGAGCAGGAGCTGCCCCTTCCCATCGAAGCGAACCGCTTGGCTGAGCCCTCGGTGTTGCCGGCCAGCGACTGATTCTTACGCCAGCCAGACATGCCACCCATACCGCTCCTTCTCTCCGCCGGCGAAGCTTCCGGAGACATGTACGCCGCGCGCCTCGCGACGGCGCTGAAGCACCGCCTCGACGTGGCGATTTTCGGAATGGGCGGGCAGCAGATGCGCGCAGCGGGCGTCGAGATCATCACGGATTATTCGGAAGTTTCCGTGGTGGGAATCACCGAAGTGCTGAAGCGCTTGCCGTCGCTGTTCCGCGCGATGAGCAGGCTCGTGGACGAAGCGGAGCGGCGCCGGCCGCCGCTTGCGATTCTGACGGACTTCCCCGGTTTTCATTTGCGGCTGGCGCGCAAGCTGCGCCACAAGGACGTTCGAAACGTCTATTACATTTGCCCGCAATTCTGGGCCTGGCGGCCTTGGCGTGTGAATTTGGTGCGGCGGCGCTTCGCGCAGGCGCTGTGCATTTTCCCTTTCGAAGAAAAGTTTTACGCCGATGCCGGTGTGCCGGTGAAATTCATCGGCCACCCACTCGTGGGAAACGTGAACGCCACATTGTCGCGGGAATTTTTCTGCAAAAAATATGGTTTGGAAGAACGGAGCAAGATACTGACGATTCTGCCGGGCAGCCGGCGGGGCGAAATCGCGCATCATTTACCGGTATTAATAGAAGCTCTTGCGGCGATGAGGCGGACGTTCCCTGGCAAATTTGGCGTTGTGGTTGCTCTGGCACCCGGGCTGGACCCCGAAAAATTGCAGTCCATGTTTCCAGGAGAGTGGCATACCAAGGTGATTCAGGAAGATACCTACAACGCCTTGGCCGCCGCGGACCTGGCGATCGTCTCCAGCGGCACGGCAACCGTGGAAACAGCGCTGCTCGGAAAACCAATGATTGTCGTTTACCGGCTCTCTCCCCTGACGGCGTGGCTCGCAAAACCTCTGGTGCGAAGCAAATTTTTCAGCATGGTAAATCTGATCGCCGGGCGCGCCGTCGTACCTGAATTGATTCAGCAAGACTTCACGCCACAGCGGGTCGCCGAAGAAGCGGAAAAACTGCTCTCCGCGTCGGAAGAAGGCAAAAATCGAGTGGAAACGATGAACCGCGGGTTAGAAGAAGTGCGACGGCTTCTTGGCCCCCCCGGAGCAGTCGAACGGGCGGCGGATGAGATTGCCAAGCTGCTGAACGCGGCCGCAAGCAACGCGAAATGACAGGTTTGGTATCCTATACATGTACATTGGTGCAGAATTGAAGACATTTGAAAGGGGTCCGATGGCCCTTCGCCGAAGAGCTGCCGTTACATTTTTCTTCTTTACGCTGATGTTCCTGCCTTGTGTCGCCGCGCCTCTCCAGGCCCAGGTTCCCCGGCCCGCGAATTTCCTCGCAGTGCATTACGATGTCTCCGCCTCGCTGGACGCCATTGGACAATCGATCTCGGCGACCGCAAAAATCGAGTTCAAGGCCGTGGAAGCCTCCAGCAGTGTGCGCGTCGAGCTGCACCCCAACCTGGTCGTGAAAGAAGTAAAAGGGGCCGACGGCAAGCTGCTGACCTTCGAGCGCGACAGTCAGAACCCGCTCATCGTTGTCGTTCAGCTGTCTACTCCCGTGGCCACCGCCGGCCATGTCACTCTCACCTTCGTGTACTCGGGGTTGCTCGTAAATGAAGAGAACAGCCCGGTGCCGGGTGTGCGTGCCGCGATGATCAGCAAAGATGGCGCATACTTGCTGCTCCCGGCAAGGTGGTTTCCGCTCACAAATTTTCCGGCCAACCGTTATACGGCGACATTCCGCCTGAACGTTCCTGACATTTTCGCCGTCGCCGGGACCGGCAAGGCCTCTGCTCCGACACCCATGCCCGGCAAGAACGCTGTGGAAGGCGGGCGGCTGCTCTACACCTTCGAGTGCAAGAACCTCGCGCCGCATGGCACGTTCGTAGCAGGCGGCCTCCAGCTCAATCCCAAGCAAGCGGAAGGAATCAGCGTTGCGGTGTATGCCCCGCGGGCCTCATCCGCGAACGCGGCGGATTTTGCGGCGAGCGTGGCCCGCTCCGCGATTATTTTCTCAGACATGTTTGGCCCCATACCGGATCCCACGTTCACATTGATCCAGTTGCCCGACGGAACCCTGCGCGAGTACGCGGCCCCCGGAGTATTGCTCCTCAGCCAGCGCGTCTGGGACCCCAGGAGCAGCGACCGGACGATTGCGCGGCTGGTGGCCTCGCAATGGTGGGGAGTTCAGGTTTTGCCGGCTACGCCGGGCGACGTCTGGATCAGCGATGGGTTGGCGCGTTATTCCGAAGCGCTTTACGCGGAGCAAAACGCGGGCAAAGAAGCGGGACTCCGTGCCGTGGACGAATTCGCGGTTGGCGCGCTGATGTATGAGGATGCCGCTCCGATCGCGCAAGCGGCACGCCTGGCTCCTTACTCGCCCGACTATCGTTCCGTGGTGCTGAATAAAGGGGCCATGCTTTTTCACATGTTGCGGGCGCAAATGGGCGACGTGGCCTTCAAAGCCGCCCTGCGAGACTTCTACTTTCAATTTGCGGAGCGGAGCGCGCGAATCGAGGATTTTGAAAACATCGCGATCCGCCGCGCGCAGGCCGCTGTGAAGCCGCCGCAAGAGCCGCCGAACTTGCGCAGCTTTTTCGCGCAGTGGTTGAATTCCACGGGCGTGCCGGA
>Ga0209648_10000570_pt1 | contig 28441 bp, 28 predicted proteins | sample GraSoi2013_115cm_FD_185830 | JGI IMG/M metagenome (GOLD analysis project Ga0209648, IMG submission 185830) | Grasslands soil microbial communities from the Angelo Coastal Reserve, California, USA - Sample 9_17_2013_115cm (SPAdes) (version 2) | ecosystem: Environmental > Terrestrial > Soil >...
GTACGATGTGATCGAGAAGGCGATTGTGGACAAGGCTTTTCCTGGCGCGACGCTGGCTGTTGGCTACCGTGGGAAAGTGGCCATTCATGCTTTTGGGAAGCTGAGCTACGATGTGAAAGCGGCGGCGACCGCTCCGAGCACCCTGTATGACATTGCGTCGCTGACAAAAGTGGTGGCGACCACGACGCTGGTCGCGAAACTAACAGAGGGCGATTTCGCTGTGCCTTTGGACATTGACGCCAAGGTGGAGCGGTATTTGCCAGAGTGGGCGAGCGGCCCGAACGCGGAGTGGCGGCACAAAGTGACGGTGCGGCACTTGCTTACACACACTTCGGGTTTGCCCCCTTTCAAGGAATATTGGCGAACGTCGAAAAACAAGCAGGAAACGCTGACCAAACTTTTTGCGGAGCCCCTGGACTACGAGCCAGGAACAAAGGAAGTGTACTCCGACCTGGGGATCATTTTGATGGCGGAGATTGTCGAGCGGTTAACGGGCAGAACGCTCGAAGATTTGGCGAGAAGCTGCATTATTTTGCCGCTGGGTATGAAGGACACCATGTACCGGCCGGCGAAAAAGCTTTGGCCGCAAATTGCCCCGACGGAAATCGATAATAACCTTCGGGGCATGCGGGCCTTTTCAGCACGGCGCCGGACCTGTCGGCGTTCTGCCAGATGCTGCTGAACGGCGGCGTCTACGAACACCAGAGAATTTTGCGGCGCGCGACGATCGCGCAGTTCACGGCGCCGCAGCAGCTTTCCGGCGGAACGCGAACGCTGGGCTGGGCGGTGCCAACCGAGGGCGGATCGAGTGGGCATTATTTTTCGGCGCACAGCTTTGGGCATACCGGGTTTACTGGCACATCCATTTGGATCGATCCGGACCGGCAGCTTTTTGTCGTGCTGTTGACCAACCGCGTGCATCCGACGCGAGAGAATACGAAAATTCAGCAGGTGCGTCCGGCGCTGCATGATGCGGTAATGCAGGCGCTTGGCTTTGCAACAGCAGCGGCGCCGGCGCAATGAAACAGTTCTTCGTTCTCGGAAGAAAAACCCGGAGTGAATGGGGAAAATTGAGGATGGGACGGCTGCAGACGCTTGTGGACCGCTTTGCGGGAAGCGAATCGGCCACAAAAGACGGTGTCATATCCCGCTCGGTTCAAAGACCGCGGCATGCTGCACCCAGCGCTTCAAGACCAAGGCCTCAGCGTGAGCCCCCGTCGCCGAGGGTGCCCCGACGGCGATAGAAGAGACAAGAAGATAGAATTCTCAGGGGTCGGCGGGGCCGCCCGCCGGGTTTTCGCCGGGGGCAGGCGGGAACGCTTTGCGGCGCTCCAGGATGGCGGGTGGGAAAACGGGAGCTCCGAGAGGAGGGCGACCGCGGGTGATGGCCCAGTGCTCCAGCCAGCCCGTTCCCTCTTCTCCGGTGTAGGTGTCCGTCATGCCGTAGGCTGGATCGCTCAGCGCATCGTCCAGCGTGATGAAGCGATAGCCGCGCTTGCGCAGCATCTCCAGCAACTCGCCGATGTGATCGGCTTCCAATTGATTGGCGTGAAGGAGCAGAATCTGTTTCGGCTCGTAGCCGATCAGGTCGCGGGAGAGCTTCTCCTCATAATCAAAGACGGCGGTTGAATGGGAAAGATAAGCGCTGACGAGTTCCTGTTGCAGCGCGGTATCGCCACGTTTTTTGGCGTCGTCGTACACACTTGCGAAGGCCCAATCCCAGGCGTCCATGGTGATGGGGGCGATGCGATAGCCGCGCGCCACGAGGAAGGCTTCGGCATCTCGCCGGGTTTGCAAATCCCGGCCGACATCCAGATAGGGATGGCGGAAGTAGCGAAGTTTTTGTTTGTGGTCCGCGAGCAGGAGACGGGTGACCGTTTCGCCGCGCACGACGGATTCCTCGAACTCCTTAAGACCCGCGGTGTTCAGCGAAGTGTGCCCATAGGTGTGGTTTCCCAATTCGAACCCGGCATCGAGCCACATGTTAAGCGCTTTGATTCGCGCGTCGACTTCGCCCCACTTGTAGAGCCGGCCTTCATTGACAAACCCCACCGTGGGAACTTGCCGCTGCCGCAAGGTGGCGAGCAATTTCGCGGTCATTTCCGTGATCGCCGCGGCGGACATGGAATTCGCGGCGGCGGCGGGCAAATCGTCAATGGTGATGGCGATCTGACGGTCCGTGGGAGTGTCAGCCTTGGAATTCGCGCTGCTCGAGGCGACGCAGAAGGCCAACCCAGCGAGTAGGCAAGTCAACCGCGATTTCATGGATGCAATCCTCCAGCCGGGCAGGTTGTTGAAACGAATTAAGCCTAGCTTAGTTGCCGAATCACCGTGAGTACGAAACGCATTGTACATGGAGTGGGTATCGTTGTGGGGTCTCGCCTTAGGTGGCTTGAGTTTGTGGAGCGAAGTGAAGCGCGAAGCTTGCAATCGGAGGAAACGCGCCGCGGGATGTCATCAGCGGCAGAAAACCGACCTAGCAGCAGGGCGAAATGAGGAAGAAGTGGCGGAGAGGGTGGGATACTCACCCCAGCCTGTTCGCTATCTTATCATGTTTTCACCAACTTGCATGAAACCCGCAAGAATAGTGACGATTTCTACGGTCTCGCATTCTGCAACTATTTCAACTGTTCCGCATAAATAGCACCAATTTCGGGCTTAGACAGACACCAAAGACACCAAGATGCCTTTTCCCTCTTCTGGCCCGCTTTGCTGTTTTGGAGCGTTGCCACAATCCCAATGGAAGGAAAGCCGACTCGAAGTAGACGTCGACCTCACACGAGAAGCTGCAAGACGCGGGTGCAATCAGCACTACCAAGGTGGTCCTGTGCGTTGCGGCGCATACGGCTTCGGAGGTCGGCAAACCGGGCACCTACGGAGATTGAGTTTGTAGGAATTTCGAATAAATCAAAATACACGCGAGGGTTAGAGATTCCAGGTGCATAAGCGCCCGTTTCGCATACCCTCCCGATATCGGAGCAATGGGAAATATGACCAGGGAAACCATTACGAGATCCAAAAGCCTATATTTTTTTGTCGACGGACATCCCTTATACGGTGAGCAAGGAAATGCGTCTACAGAGGTGAGGAAGCTTCGTGCCCCGCAGGCCGGTTCTAGCGCGTGACGATGTTATTTTGCGATTTGATCCGGGCAGAGAAATTGTGAAGGGAGGATGACGATGAGAGCAGGGATGGTCACGGTTTTGGCAGCTCTTACCACGCTCAATGCCCAGGCGAAAGACGCGCCGTCCCTTCAAGAAGGTGTGCTGATTCAAATGGAATCCTCGGCTTGCGGGTATTCCGAAAAAGATGGCAAGACAGTCGCCGGCCAGATTTTTGGTACGGACGGCCAGCACAAAAACACCAAACAGGTCTTGTGTCAGGAATACGTGTTGCAGACAGAGCGGATCATTTACCGGATCAGGCCGAAAGACGATAAACATCCGGTGCTCCTGGCGGTGGGTGAAACAGCACAATTTCGGATTCACAAAGACAAGTTACTGCTTCGAGTTCCGGAAGCTGACGGCAAGGAGCGCGAATATTTGGTTCTCTCGATGACTCCTCGATCCGATGTTACGATGGCAAATCGGCCGGCGAATCGGGAAAGGGCGCAATAGCTCCATGGCTTGATAGATCGCCTCAGCCATGTCGACGATTCTCTTTCAACAAGAGTGATTTACCAAGGCGCGGGTTTTGCCAGGATGCGTCCCCACGAATTCCGGCATTCCCTCCTTTAGTCTCTTCTTAGACGCGCAAGCCGTGAATTCCTTCCCGAACGTAAGTCACTCTCCTCGCGTTGAGGCACTCCCTACCCAAGAAGTTTAAGCAAATTTCAGTGTCCATTGAGGAATTACCTTTCGTGCGCGGCAGGAGACGTTTGTCTTGTCTGCTCCAGAATCCTGCCTCAACATGATTTACAGTGGGGTTGGGCCAAAGAGGCCCGGCGCATGGTGCCCATTCTAGAAGTTCAGGATCTTCACGTTTCCTATAGCTCTTCCGGCGGCGCATCTCAATCCGCACTCGCCGGGGTGAGTTTTCAGCTCATGCCCAAGGAGATTCTCGGAGTCCTTGGAGAATCCGGTTCAGGCAAGAGCACGATTGCCACTTCGCTCCTGAAGCTCATTCCCTCGAATGGAAACATTTCGAGGGGTTCGGTATTTTTTGAAGGCAAGGATCTTCTTCGCGCATCGGCTGGCGAACTGGAACAGATTCGCGGTAAGCGCATCTCGCTCGTCTACCAGGAGCCATCCGTTGCTCTCCATCCGACAATACGCACGGGTGAACAGGTTTTCCGAGTGCTCGCCGCGCACGAATCGGCAGCCAAGAGCACTCTGCGCAAGAAAACGCAGCGGGTTTTCGCGTCTCTTTTTCCAGAAGAGGCCGATCGAATTTCGAAATCGTATCCCCATCAGCTGAGCGGAGGGCAACAACAGCGCATTCTGATCGCGCAAGCGATTGCTTGTGGACCGTCGCTGTTGATCGCCGACGAGCCGACCGCCTCGCTTGATCCCACAACTCAGAGGGAAATCCTCGGCGTGTTTCGAACGCTCCGGGAGGAACTAGCTCTGGCAATGATTTTCATTACGCACAACCCTGCTCTGCTAGCCGGCTTTGCTGACCGTGTGATGGTTCTCTACGGTGGACGCATCGCTGAAATGGGTCCGGCGAGAACTGTTCTTTCTTCACCCAAGCATCCATACACACGAGCATTGCTCCAATCGATGCCGCAGAATCTCGAGAATGACAATAACGGCCGCAAAACCAAGCTGCCGGTGATCGCCGGTGATTTTTCGGCTGCTCAAGTACCACGGGAAGGTTGTGTATTCGAACCGCGATGCCAGGAAAGAATGGAAGATTGCCGAAAGCGGGAACCCGCACCAATAAACCTGGGCGAGTGTCATACGGTTTGTTGTTTCAAGTATGGAGGTTGAAACGTCTCTCAGCGGCCAAGGTATGCAGCCACTCTTGAAAGTCGAAAAACTTGTGAAGAGCTACGAGCGGAAAAACATCGCCGGTTCGCGCGAAAAGTTGCTTGCACTCGATGGCGTGTCCTTCGCGGTTGCCGAAGGGACGACACTTGCGGTCGTCGGGGAATCAGGTTCCGGGAAGAGCACGCTAGGGTTGTGCATTACTTGCCTGGAAAGTCCGACGTCCGGGAGCATCTGGTTCGAAGGAAGAGACATCGTTGCGCTTGCGGAAAGTGAAAGGCGACGACTTCGCCCGCAGATTCAACTCATATTTCAGGACCCATCGAATTCACTAAATCCAAGATGGAGTCTGGAAGAAATACTCCTGGAACCCCTGACTTTACAAGGCGGGCTCAAACGCGAAGAAACAAAGCAACGCGCTGCTGCCCTGATGGCACAAGTTGGCCTTTCTTCAGACATGCTCCAGCGATTGCCTGCCCAGTTGAGCGGCGGTCAACGCCAGAGGCTAGCCATTGCCAGAGCGCTGGCGCTAGAACCAAAAATCCTGATTCTGGATGAGGCGCTATCGGCGCTCGATTGTTCTGTACAAGCGCAGATCGCCAATCTCCTAGTGGAGCTGCAGCGCACTCTCGGGATGACCTACCTATTCATCACGCATGACTTGGCGATGGCTGCGCATATTGCAGATGAGATCGCCGTCATGAATCGCGGCCGGGTTGCGGAACAGGGCCCAGCCCAAAAAGTTTTGCGCCAACCCAGGGAGCAGATCACCCGGCAGCTCCTGGCGGCGATGCCATCGCTCGAGCCTGCGGTGCGGCCGCCTGTGGAGTCATGATGCGCTTTTTTCTGCGGCGGCTGAGGCACGCTTTGTTTTTGCTCCTCGGCGTTTCCATTCTTGCCTTTCTTTTCACGACGCTGGCTCCCGGAAATTACTTCGACGAGATGCGCTTAAATCCCCAGATCGCTCCGGAGACAGTGGCCGCGTTGCGCGCCCAATACCAACTCGACCGGCCGCTGCCACTGCGTTATGCGTCCTGGATGAATTCGGTAGTTCACGGACGGATGGGATTTTCATTTGCTTACAACACCCCTGTCGCGCCCCTTCTATTCGCGCGCGCGCGGTACACCCTGCTACTCACGGTTACAGCCACTTTGATCGCCTGGGGCATTGCTTTGCCGCTTGGAGTTTGGAGCGCCGAGCGATTCGGACGTTGGCCGGACCGCTTGCTTTCCTGGGGAACGGCAGCGCTCCTGGTCATCCCCGATCTGGCGCTTGCACTAGGCCTCCTCGTCCTCGCGGTAAGGACCGGCAGGTTTCCGACCGGTGGCATGACCTCACTCGAGTTCGAGAGACTTTCACTAGGCGGCAAACTATGCGATCTCGCGTGGCACATGACGCTTCCGGTTGTGGCACTCGTGCTCTCTGCTCTGCCGCTACTCCTACGGCATGTCCGTGCCGCAGTGGTTGGAGTCCTGGATGCTCCGTTCATGCTCGCCGCAAGAGGCCACGGCATCCCCAGACGTACGCTGCTGTATCGCTACGCTCTGCGCGCGGCCGCGAATCCACTGATCTCTCTATTTGGCTTCAGCATCGGCGCGTTGTTGAGCGGATCGCTCCTCGTTGAAGTCGTGATGAGCTGGCCAGGACTTGGGCCGCTCTTGTTGGAGTCCATCCTGTCACGCGATCTCTACGTGGTGATCGGCGGAGTGCTGCTCTCAACATTCTTTCTCGTGTGTGGCAATTTCCTGGCCGACATTTTTCTTTACTGGGCTGATCCACGAATCCGAACGGAAAGCGGCGCCAGATGAGATCCCGACGCACTTTCACCAAATGGCTCGTCGTTCTTGGCGCGCTGCACACGATTGTGGTTTGCGCCGGTTTCTTTGCGCCGTACGATCCTATCGAGCAGGATCGCAAGAATCCGTACTTGCCGCCAATGCAGCTTCATCTCATGGACCTGCAAGGACATGTTCACCTGCGGCCGTTTGCCTATGTTCTGAAACTGCGAGAAGGGACATTTGATCAGTATGAGCAGGACACCAGTCAACCTGTTGTGGTGAAGTTTTTCAAAAGCGGAGCTGGCTACCGGCTGCTCGGATTCCTGCCTTCACGGAAACACCTTTTCGGTTCTGAAGAGACGCGCATTTGCCTGCTCGGAACGGACGCCTATGGCCGGGATCAATTCTCCCGGCTCCTGTATGGCGGACAGATTTCGCTGCTCGCTGGCATCCTGGGGGCGGGATGTACGTTGTTCATTGGCCTGTTCGTCGGCAGTGTGGCGGGGTACTTCGGCGGCTGGAGGGATGACGTTCTGATGCGCGTCGCCGAGTTGTTTTTAGCACTGCCTTGGCTCTACCTTCTCTTCGCTCTTCGCGCATTTCTGTCTTTGTCGGTCAGCCCGCTAAAGGCTTTTTTCCTTATTGTTGTTGTCATCGGAGGCGTTGGCTGGGCGCGTCCGGCACGCCTTGTCCGCGGCGTCGTGCTCAGCGCCAAGGAACGCGATTTTGTTCGCGCGGCAAGAGGCTTCGGTGCAACAGACGGCTACTTGTTGCGACGCCACATCCTGCCGGAAACATCCAGTGTGCTGCTGACGCAGGCGGCGATTCTCGTGCCGCAATACGTCTTGGCAGAGATGACGCTTTCGTTTCTCGGGCTGGGCATACCCGAGCCGGTGCCAAGCTGGGGAAATCTTCTTTCAAATCTTCAGCAGTACAGCGTCTTGGTCTCTTACTGGTGGATGTACTTACCCGCCCTGGCAATGGTGCCGTTCTTTCTAGGATACCTGGGTTTAGCGAGTTCATTGCAGGAGCGAGGAGAGGCGTACAAGATAGAAAGGAGGGGTCCTGGGAGCCTAACGTGAGAATCAGAAGAGCAAATTTCGTTTCCTACCGGATGCTCTCGAGTTTTTTCCTGCTTCTTGTTGCGTTTCTAGGCCACCCTGCTACTGTCTGGCCCCAACAGAAAAGCGTAAAAGATGAGTCGCTTGTACTCCCGGGAGAAGTGGGGCGGTCCGGAGGGCGCCTTGTGGTTTCACTCCGTGGCGAACCAAAGACGCTGAATCCTCTGATCGCTGCTGATTCGCGGTCTCGTGAAGTTATTGGAGTCATGCAGGCAGATCTCGTTCATATCAATCGTGCGACGCAGTTGAGCGAACCTGCGCTGGCCAAGTCCTGGAAGCTTTCTGCAGACGGTCTGGAATACACAATCGTGCTACGGAAGGGACTGAAATTTTCGGATGGGCAGGCACTTGATGCGGACGATGTGGTTTTCACGTTTCGCATATATCTGGACGAGAATGTGCATGCCCCGCAGCGGGATCTATTGATCGTCGGCGGGAAGCCGATCGTTGTTGGCAAGGTGGACGCGCAAACCGTCGTTTTTCAACTGGCCAAGCCATACGGTGCGGGCGAGCGACTCTTCGACGGGTTGGCGATTCTGCCCCGGCATTTGCTGGAGAAACCATACCAGGAAGGAAGGCTTGGGCAGATTGGAACTCTGGCGACCGCGGCGAATCAATGGGCGGGACTCGGGCCGTTTCGAATGAAGGAGTACGTCGCAGGGCAGCGACTGCTCCTGGAGCGCAATCCGTATTACTGGAAAACGGATATGCGAGGGAATCGCCTGCCTTATCTGGATGAACTCGTGTTTCTCTTTGTGCCGAACGCAGACGCGCAGGTATTGAAATTCCAATCTGGCGAGACAGATGTAATCAGTCAACTGGGCGCGGAAAACTTCTCGGTGTTATCGCGTCAGCAAAAGGGCTACACGATGACGGACGCAGGGCCGGGACTTGAGTACAACTTTCTCTTTTTCAATTTGAACGATGCGGGTGAGAAATCGTCACTAGAGATGCGACCGAAACAAAAATGGTTTCGCCAAGTGAAGTTTCGACAGGCTGTTTCGGCCGCCGTGGATCGTGAAGCCATCGTGCGACTTGTCTATCAGGAGCGTGGCTCTGCGATTTGGGGATTGGTAGCACCAGGCAACCACAGGTGGGGGAATGAGAAACTCGCTCATTCGCCGCGGTCCCTCGACCGGGCGCGCACTTTTCTCAAGGAAGCTGGCTTTTCCTGGAGCAACGGGCCGGCTGGAGAATCCACGCTTCAGGATTCATACGGCCAGCCCGTGGAATTCTCCATCCTTACGAGCTCCTCCAATGCGGATCGCGCCAAGATGGCGGCGCTGATTCAGGACGATCTTAAGCAGCTTGGGATGCGTGTGCAAGTAGTGCCACTCGAATTCCGCTCGCTTCTGGATCGAGTCACGCAGACGAAGGAATACGATGCCTGCCTGATGGGCATCGTGAGCTTTGATGCCGACCCGAATTCCGATATCAACGTTTGGCTATCGAGCGGCGGGACGCATCTCTGGAACCCATCACAAGCGCATCCCGCTACTCCGTGGGAAGCGGAGATCGACCGCCTGATCGAGGAACAGATGTCCGCGCGCACGTTCGAGCAGCGGAAAAAGCTCTATGACCGCGCGCAGGAAATTCTCGCGGAAAATCAGCCCATGATTTTCCTGGCCAGCCCGGACATTCTCGTGGGCTCAAAGAACTCGGTCGGTAACTTCCATCCTGCCGTTCTGGAACCGTACGTACTGTGGAATGTGGAGCAGCTTTATCTCAAGAGTTTACCGGCGATTGGCACTCGATGAGTCCGGTAACGACCAAGGCTGCGAAGAAACCGGGGGCCGCGTGGAATAATGACACGCGCCTCGTTAAAGAATGTCTTTCCGGCAATGAAGCGGCCTGGTCCCTGCTGATTGATAAGTACAAAGCGCTTATCTATTCTATCCCAGTGAAATACAGCCTGTCGCAGCAGGAGGGCGCAGACGTTTTTCAAGCGACGTGCCTGGAACTTCTCGTTCGTTTGCCGCAATTGCGAGAGCCACGCGCGCTGCCCAAATGGCTCATGCAAGTTGCTCATCACGAGTGCTACCGATTGAAGCGGCTGAATCAACGCGTGGTAAGCCGGGATGCAGAGCCGGATCTGCCCGAGCCGGAAACACCGGCTATCGCCGAGAGCCTCGTTCAGCAGACGCAGGAAGAGCAGATGCTGCGGGAAGCGATGGCGGCGCTGACGCCACAATGCCGCCGGCTGGTAGAACTGCTGTTCTTTGAAACACCTCCGCGGCCTTATTCAGAGGTCGCCGCGGAACTCCATCGGATTTACGCGCCAGAAATGCATCGAGCGGCTGCGGCGGCAACTTGAGGAATTGGGTTTTTGCTGATGCCCGCAACTCTCAGGAAAAATTCCAGCAACACGCTGATCGCAGAGCTGGGACAACTAACCAGCGAACCCGCCCGCCGCAAATTTCTTGCGCAACACAAGACTTTGATCCGCCCGGATATTGTCGCGCAACTCGCGAAGCTCGTCGTCCAGAAAGTCCGCGTAAGCACGCAAGAAGCGCTCTGCTTGGCTGAGGCCGCAGTTCTTATCGCCAAGCGCCTACGCCGCAAAGAGGTGCTGGCGGTTAGCCTGCGCGCAAAGGCAAATGCTCTCTATTCCTCCGGCGATAATGGCGCCGCCATTGAGCACCATCAACAGGCTTTCCGGCTTTACGCGCTTTTGGGCATTTGGAACGAAGCCGCACGGACTCTGAGCAGTTCGATCCAGCCGATGATCCTCGTAGGTGACTACGACCAGGCGTTTCAGGCTGCGGAACGCGCCCGGGAGATCTTCGCGCGCCTTAACGATTCTTGGCGCTTGGCCCGGTTGGAAATCAACGTCGGCAACATCTATCACCGCCAAGACCGGTTCGAAGAATCAATTGCACACTACGAGCGCGCCTATACGGGCTTGATGCCGTACAAAGATGCTGAAGGGTTCGCCGTCGTCCTCAGCAATATGGCTGTTTGCTTGATCGGCCTCAATGATTTCCCTCGCGCCCTTGCGAACTATCAGGGAGCTCGTTCCTTCTGTTTGCAAAACAACATGCCTCTTCTCGTGGCGCAGGCGGATTACAACATTGCGTATCTCTATTACCTGCGCGGTGAATATAGCCGTGCCATCGAGGCGCTCTACGCGGCACGACGCGCCTGTGAAGCTACTGGCGATGCCTACCATTTTGCGTTGTGTCATTTGGATCTTTCCGATATTTATCTGGAACTGAACCTAAGCGAAGAAGCGCGAGAGATGGCGCATGAAGGCTTCCTGCGATTCGAAAAGCTCGGGATGGGATATGAAGCCGCGAAAACACTCGCGAACGAAGCGACGGCCTATGGCCAGCAGGGGAAGACGGTCCAGGCCCTTGAGCGCTTCGCAAAAGCGCGAGAAATGTTTGCGCGGGAAAAAAATCTCGTTTGGCCCTGGCTCATCGACCTGTACCAAGGCTTGTTGCTCTTCCATGAAGGACGCTACTTCGAAGCGCGGCGGCTCTGCGTTGCGGCCGCTGCTTTTTTCGATCAATCGGCACTCTCCGGAAAGGCAGTACTCGCGCACCTGCTGCTCGCGCGGATCGCTCTGCAAGTGGGTGACTCTGCGGAAGCACAAAAGGAAACGCACGAGTCTCTCGCGCGGCTGAAGGGCCTTCAGACTCCAGTCCTTGCCTATCAAGCTCACATGCTCGAAGGACAGATCGCACAGGCAGGCAACAACCGCCCTGCAGCTCACGCAGCCTACCTGGAGGCGAGGAAAGCGCTGGAAGCCTTGCGCAGCCGGCTGCAAGGCGAAGAGCTGAAAATCTCTTTTGTCAAAAACAGAATGCAGGTTTACGAAGCGCTGGTGGATTTATACATTGCCGGAGACGGAACAGACACCTCCACCGAAGAAGCGCTGGCCTGCATGGAAGCTGCAAAATCGCGCAGCATGATCGAAATGATATTTCAAAGCGGGCAAAGCCTTCCGCTGGGAGAGGCGGGGCAGAGCGACCTTGTCCGCAGAATCAGAGACCTGCGCGAGGAACTCAACTGGTACTACCACCGCATCGAGCTCGAGCAACTTCGTCCCGAAGAGAAATCCCACCAAAGGCTCGAGAGCTTGCAGGGAAAAGCCCAATCGCACGAGAACGAGCTGCTACGAACTTTGCGCGAGCTCCCCGCGCACGAACGGGAAAACGCCACGCTGGAAGCTCCTGCGGACTTTTCCCTCGAAAAACTGCAAGACAGTCTTCCGCAAGACGCAACCCTCGTCGAATACTTTTCGACTGGAGACCGGCTGGTAGCCGCGGTCATTACGCGCAAGGAGATCCGGATCCTGCCGGTGAGCGTGCTTTCCCGGGTCAATCATTTTCTGCAATTGCTCAGATTTCAATTGTCGAAGTTTCGCATGGGCAATGAATATGTTCGGCGATTTGAAGAACCACTTTTGCGTGCCACGCATAGTCATCTGGAATCTCTCTACGACGAGCTCATCGCACCCCTGCGCCCATTTCTTCAGGGAAAGCACCTCATTATCGTGCCCCACGGTCCTCTCCATTTCTTGCCATTCCACGCCCTGCAGAAAGGTGATGACTATCTGTTCGACGCCTTCACGGTTTCCTACGCTCCCAGTGCGACCGTTTTCTCTTTGTGCCAGGAAAAACCGGCGAGCGTGAATACGCGCGCGCTCGTTCTTGGAATTGCTGACGACCGAGCGCCCCAAATCCTGGATGAAGTCAAGTCCGTGGCGGCACTCCTGCCGCAGTCATCGCTCCACGTTGGAAACCAGGCAACGTCCTCCTTACTTCGCGAAAAGGGCCCGGAGAGCGGCCTGCTACATATTGCAACGCACGGCGTCTATCGGCAGGACAACCCGATGTTTTCTGGCATCCGGTTGGGCGATGGATACTTGAATTTGTATGACCTCTACCAGATGCGGTTGAACGCAAAGCTGGTGACGTTGAGCGGTTGCGCCACGGGCATGAACTTCGTTGCCGCCGGTGACGAATTGCTTGGGCTTCAGCGAGGACTCTTTTGCGCCGGGGCGACGACCCTGTTGCTATCGTTATGGGACGTCCACGACCAAAGCACTTCACTGTTGATGCAGCATTTCTATCGGGAGTACATACGAACCGGCAGCATGGCGGACGCGCTTCAGCACGCGATGCAAGAACTTCGGCAGCAAAACCCTCACCCGTACTTCTGGGCACCCTTTGTTCTGGTCGGCAAACTCGCTGATTCCACAAGACTTAACTAAATTTCAAGTCGCTATATCTATTTGCCCTCTGCATTCCCTTATTCCATGAGTGTCGATGAATCATCCCATCCACTAGGGAGTGCTCGGGATGCAGAAAGGAATCTGGGGGGAAGAGATGGAACACTTTACAACGCAGAAGTGGATTGACTTTGTGAACCAGGTCGTTGCCGCTAACGACAAACAGTTGATGGAGAAACATCTGAAGCAAGGCTGCAAACGCTGCACGGAAACCGTTTCGATGTGGCAGAGAGTTCGGCAATCGGCAGCTGCGGAAAAGAACTACCAGCCGCCAGAAAACACCGTAAGGCTTGCCAAGGCAGCATTCGCGGGAGCCGGTTTGACAGGTCAAGGAAAAGGAGCAGACAGCCGGATCAAAGTTCTCTTCGACAGTTTTCTGCAGCCCGTTTTCGAAGGAGCTCGATCGGCAGGTGCAGGGACAAGGCAAATGCTCTATCGCGCGGACCCATTTCAGATCGACGTTCAGGTTGAGGCAAAGTCAGGCGGAAGCCGCATTGTAGTGACAGGTCAGCTCCTAGACCTGAGCAGACCCGAAATCATTGCGCGAGATACCTGCATACTTCTTTCCAACATGCGGGGGCAGGTGGTGAACACGGTCGCGAATCAATTCGGAGAGTTTAGCGGAGAGATTGATAACAGCGGAGACCTGCAGATGACGTTTGCAAGCCCCGGTGGGAACCCGATTGTGATTTCCCTCCGGGAAGCGCTTGGTCATCTGCCCGAGGAAAAGGCATGAAAGGCAGTCAATTCATGCAGTTGCTACCCATCACCGCTTTGGTACGGACGTACCAAGTCCGCTGGGAATTTTGTTTAGACAGGAAGACACACTCGTACTATTGGCTCGGAGTGTCTGCCCAACGAAACTGAAAGGGCAATCAACTGCGCCAATGCGCGAGTAATTCAATTGTAGGAGAACCCTTCGAAGGGTCAAAACTATGAAACGCAGGTTTACCATACTCGTAGCGATGATCGTCCTCATGCTGGCGACTTCCAAGCCGGCAGCCGCTCAGCAACGCTATATCGTCGTCTCCACTGGCGGCCTTTCATCGGTTGTGAATCTCTGTTCCCTGCTTGGGTGTCAGGTGCACGGCAATTTGGACGGCACGGTCGGGCAGACGTTTCTCGTGACGTCTGCCAACCCCTTGAGCACTATACTGAATCTGGTCGAGTCGTTGTTAGGGATCGTTAGTATTGAAGCGGACGACCTCCTCCCTGTCCCACACACCCCGCTTCCAAGCATTCCAGCCGGGCTGTACGATACGTCGCCGGTCAAGTATTACGGCACGGTCGTTTGGCACGGTTATGCGGCCCAGCCTGCTGCCCAGATCATCCGCCTCACGGACGCCCACAACGGCTTTGGCATAGCTGGCAAAGGAGTCGTCGCCGTCATTGACACCGGGGTGGACCCCAATCATCCGGTCCTCTCGCCCGTCCTTCTGCAAGGGTACGACTTCACGCGGAACCAGCCAGGCGCCTCTGAGTGGCTCGATGTGACCGGGATGCAAAGCGGTTACACCGACACTGGCACTCAGAATCAGCAGCCTGGCTACGTGCAGCAATCTACGGCCGCCGTGCTCGATCAATCCACGGCAGCGGTTCTGGATGGCTCGCCTTATGTCGCCTTCGGCCACGGCACCATGACATCCGGCCTCGTTCACCTGGTTGCGCCCAAGGCGAAGATTCTTCCCCTCAAGGCCTTCTCGGCGAACGGCACGGGCTACCTCGCCAACATCGTCGCCGCGCTTTACTATGCCGTGCAGAATGGCGCCAACGTCGTGAACATGAGCTTCGACCTTTCTTCTTCTTCTCCCGCCCTTTCCAAGGCTGTATCCTATGCTAACAAAGCGGGTGTGGTCCTCGTCGCCGCCGCTGGCAATGAAAACACCAGCGCGCGCGTCTATCCAGCCTCATTCAGCGGGTACGTTGTCGGCATCGCCTCGACGACGGATTGGGACACCCGCTCATCGTTCTCTAATTACGGTTCGGCGGACGTGTGGATCGCCGCCCCCGGTGAATACGTAATCAGCACTTACCCCGGCGGGACGTACGCCAGCTCTTCCGGCACGTCGTTCAGTTCGCCGCTCACAGCGGGCGCCGCCGATCTGCTCCTCGATGCGAAAGCGGGCCTCAACCAGTCGAGTGCCGCCAGCGCCCTATCCCATGGACAGCCTCTAACACCCGATCTCAATCACGGTCGTCTCGATGTGTATCAGGCGATCTCCGCCTGGGTGAATAGCTCTGGCTCGACATCCGGTTCCGGTTCTGGCACCTGCTTGTTGCTCTGCCGGTAGCTGCAATGTCGAACAACCAGATTCCGGCGCTCCTGGAGAGTTCCCCGGTCTTCGGGGCGCTGGAGTCTCTCCGCATCAAGCAGCTCGAAGAACAATCTTCCGCGCTTCGCAATTCAGTGATTTGCGCCTTAAACCAGCTTCTCGATCTGAAGGATCTCAATACCGGCGTCCACAGCACCCGGCTGGCGGAATGGGGGATGCGTGTCGGACAAGAACTTGGCCTCGAAGAAGCTGAGCTGCAAAGCCTGGAAGTTGCGGCTCTCCTGCATGATATTGGCAAAGTTGGCATTCCGGATTCGATTCTCCGAAAACCGGGGCGTCTCGACCCGGAAGAATATGCGCTAATGAAGAAGCACTCGGAGTACGGCTGGGCTGTGCTGCGCATGCTCCCAGGCTTCGAACGCGCGGCTCTTGATATTTTGCATCATCACGAGTCTTTCGATGGAAAGGGATATCCCGCGGGACTAAAGGACACCGAAATTCCCGTAGTTTCGCGGATCGTCTGTGTTATCGATGCGTTTGACGCGATGGTTTCCTCCCGCCCTTATCGCAAAGGCTTGCCCTACGAAGAGGCTGTGCGCCGGCTCACCGAAGCTAGCGGAACTCAATTCGATCCCATTGTCGTCCAGACTTTCCTCTCCTTCGCTCAATCAGAAATGTCCACTGTCTTCGCTGCTGCCGGCACGTCTGTTTCATCGGCCTTGTAGGTGCGTTACCCGAGTACCGGTGAGAACAAATTGAGTTGCTGAATCTGTTGGAAATCAAATATTCAAGGGAAAAGCCTATTTAAGGCAGGCCCGAACCCGGTATGACCTCTGGAAGGATCAGAATGTGTCGAATCCGCCAGTTCCAAAAACCAGAGCGTTCACGATTATCGGTAATGAGATCAAAGAACCAAAAAAATAGAAGCCAAAGATGAGGCAAAGCAAGCGGTGCAACTGGAGTCGTACCACCTGAATCAATGCTGGTTCACGGTTTGGCCGTACAGGCCGAACCTGCGGGTTGTTAACACCCTATTGCGGATTTTGGACCACGAGGCGCGTCTCATGGGTTTGTATGCCCCCGCAAAGGCTGAACAATCTGGCTCCGTCGGCAGCCAATTGCGGTTTCAGCCCGAATTGGACCCCTCGAAGCTGAGTCTGGATGAAACATGGAAGGCATAAGATCCTCCCGCCAGGGTCGAGCAACAATTGAAATGAGAGCCGTCACTGCATTTGTACCAACTTCAGTGACTCGGGTTGGTGTCCAATACTCTTCATTAAGGGTGGGGGAGAGTGCCGCCCTCTCCACCACCCCTGCTCCCTAGATCGCAGTTTCTCGATACTTACTCCAAGCGCTGCATAAACAAAGGCTTTTGAGAGAGATTAATCCGGCTATAAATACGACGCTTACGCTGGCAGATTCGCCGACAGCCACCAGCACAGCCACCATGAAATGTAAATGTAAGGAAAATCAGTGACTTACAGAAGTGGCGGAGAGGGTGGGATTCTACCCGAGGCAATATGACCGATTGCACCTGTTGGCACAAGTTGGTTCGTTACCGCAACCCACTGGCCTACAAGGATTTATTTTTAGCCTCTCCAAACCCGCATAAAGACTGGCTGTTATGATACCCCGAAAATCGGGAAATAGCCGGGAAGTGGTAGCAAGCGGTAGCAAAATCGAGACCTAGAAGCCGATTTTCTTTTCAAGTACAGGTGTCATCCCGCCGAGTTTCTTAAATCTCTCTGAGACCCGATCCAGAATTTTTTGCTGGTCCCTTGTGTCGCCGGAAGGCAGGAAGCGATACCAGCGAGCAAGCTGCTCGTGATCGGCCTTTTCAACCTGCTCCATGGTTGGAAAATCTCGCCTGTTGCTCACGCCCATAAGTCGCTCCTACTCTTCGCTCAATTTTATCATGTGTTCCGCTCATAGAAAAATTCAATCCAGAAGCTTTCTAGCCTTCATGAGTCTTGTGTGAGTCTCTTCAGAGATCACATTGGACGTCTCTGAAACCAATTGCCGCAACTCCCACTGCGTTGGAGGTGTATCCTCATCAGGGTCTAGGAATCGTCCAAATTTATCTATCACGATGCTGTTAGCTAGGGTTAACCCCGAAGATTGTTCGATGAGTTGAACAACCTCGTTTCTCTCTATTTGCGTTTGGATTTTCTTCTTGAGTGCCTCTACTTCGCCGGTCATCTCGTCAGCGTGTTCCTTCATTTCTTTGTAGGCTTTAACGATATTTGGGGCCTTGTCTTCCTTGAGTCTGGATATCTCGGCGTCTTTTGCTGTGAGTGCTACTTGGAGAGACTCAATAGCCGCGTCCTTGAGTTTGAGTTGTTGGCTGACGACATCGCGTATCCAAAAGCCGTATCCGACCATGAGTGCGGCTATCAGAGCGTTTATCAGTACACTCCATTGTGGCAGAGTCATTCGCGGCCTCGTTCGAATTGCTAAGAAAACTATCCTAAGAACCTTCTCTTCTTCACTCGATTGTCATCAGTTGAGCCAGGTCCTCTGTTGGCAGACTCTGTTCAACCCGTAGACGTACGAGTTCTAGGTCTCCATTTTTCTTCATAAATTCCGCAACGCCGAAGACTATCTTTTCCATCTTTACTTCTTTCGGGTCCCGGTTTGTAGGCGTTAACAATGTACTGCCGCCTCCGACCTGGTATCGAGTATTCATAAACTCCCAGAGAGGAGGGCCAACAAGCGCCGTCAGCGTACATTTCAGGCTAAACAATATCGTCGCGGAGTTTTCCGTTCGGTTTTTCCAGGTCGCTGAATTCACGTCATTGAACTCGAACGACAGAATACGTTCAACAGGGCCTCCCGACAGTGAACTGGGTAAGTCCCAAATTGAAAACTCTCGAATGTTCTGGACTGCCCTTTCAATCGCTGTTCGATGCTTCAACAGGAGTTCTTTTGCTTCTTGCTTTTCCTTACTTTGCAGAGAGCGCACAGCTTCGTCAACTAACCCAAGAATGAGCGCGTTCACCTTCCCGATGTCCCCAACAACTCTGATTGCAGTCCTATACTCTTCTTGTCTCCCGAGTATTCCCTGCGTGAGAAGTTTGTCATCGGTCACGAGCAGAGCGTTTTTCTCCGGGTGATCTTTTATCGCTTCGAGGACCGAAAACATAATCAGCGAGTCGCGGAAGCCCTTTTCATGCGAATCCTCGAACGGTGGGATGTTCTTAATAGACATACCTAAGAGAAGCTCTAGATCGACTTTTGCCAGGGGCAGTATGCCTATCTCCAAGGTTGCCAGCTTCTTTTCAAAGACAGCCTCAAGGTTTTTGTCCAGGTCAGTCACCCGATCTTCAATGGCCTTGAGTTCGTCAGGGCGCTGTCCCAGTTTTTCCAGAGAGGACCGCAGTTGCTTTATTCTGTCAATGCAGTCGGAAACTTGAGCCTTTCTCTTCCTGAGAAATTCCATCCAACTAACGCGGGACACTACGATTTCGAACTTCAACAGCTTCTTCCATCCGAGAAGGTCTGCAAAATCAACGTTCTCAAAGAGAAACCCAAGTTGAAATAAGGCAGTGGCCTCAAGTATCACGATACGCGGCATCCTTGGGCGTGGTGTTTGTTGTTCGCTCATCAATGAATCCCTGTCTTGGGGCGGACAACGCCATTCACTTCCACAGCGTCAACGTGCCCTCTTTCAGATCGAAATACATTTGGGCATTGTCAGTCTCAAGAAGGCCGTGCCTCTCGACGCAGTGTTGCCCGAATTCGGCGTAACACATTTCTACGCGCCACGAGGCCAAGTCGGGGAGAGGAAAGCCCCAATCACAGTCGGGCGTTCCGCAGCGAATTATAGTCGTATGGGTATCAGCTTGAGCCGAGTTCAAGTTCCACTCCGATGTTTGCGCGAGTGTACCACCAGCCGGGCGGGTGTAGAATCTCCAGGCTACGACTAAATTCACACCCCGGCATTTACGGCTAGGGCATGCGTGTCCTCATGGAGGCGGTACATGAAAAAGACCGTAATTTTGATTGTGATGTCGGCAGCGCCGTTATACGTCACGAAGTGGTGCCCCGGAACGGTGCCCGAAAGTGCGGTTCGTATAACCTAGATGTGGGATTTAATCCCGCGTTGATGCCCCGACCCTATGTCTACGAGTGCGAGCAATGCGGTTGGCAAAGCCCCGAAATGCGGAGGCCAAACCACCGGCCTCCCGAGCATGCCCGCTGATGTCGGGCTTCGCCGAGAGGCGGAAAACGAAAAGGATTGTCCCATGAACGCAGCAGATGGCGCTATCCTGCGGTGTGCTCCTCAATCCTGAATCTCATCGTGGAATGGTCAAAAACGCCTACGTCCCTGGTCGTATGGCTTGCACCAAATACATCTGAGTATGCCACCATACTCTCGAACCTCAATGTAAGACTCCCCTTTCTGACGTGTTCAAACGTAGCTTTTGTCAGACATTCTCTAAATGGTTCGAACGAAACAGACTGTTCCTGACTGGCACCAAGAACCATAACCGGGACACCAATGCCTTGCATCCGTTGTCGATGTAATTCCTGCTCCCAATCCTTCTCAGAAAAAGCAACGTCCGCCTCACTCTCCTCCATTGGCTTAGACATTTGTTTATCGAAGCTCTCCATGTATTTCTTCAACTGGTCGTCAAGGGCTTCGTTCGCACGGTCGAATACGCATAGGATTAGGTCTTGAGCGTTGACGGAGAACTCGAAACCCTGCAATAAGTTTAAGTTAATATCTTTCCATCCCATGTTGTTGCCTTTTAGTGGGCTCCCGCCTTGTCCAGTTTCGATTGCATGTGATCGTCGATGTGCTCGACATCTTCAAGATAAAGTTGTGTCACAGAAAGGTCCTTATGTCCAAGCCAGACTTTAATTGTCATCAAATCAATGCCGCCCCGCAGCCAGCGTGTAGCACAGGTCTTCCGTAAACGGTGCAGATAGTGTTTCTCGCAGACAGGCCGCGTCGCACAGCTTACTTTTGTTGGCTTACGAAGATGGTATTTGCCGTCCATGATGGTCGTCGTGCAGTGCCCGCAATTCAATCCCGCCTCTTTCGCTATCGCTTTGAACTTCCGCAGGAAGTGCCCCTCGGGTTCTCCATCTTTGTTCACAAATATCCAGCGGCTCTTCGACTTTGCCTTACGTGCTTTCAGCAGTTCGAACAACTCTGTGGTTAGAGGAATCCATCTCTCCTCATGGTTCTTCGGAACGAAGTTGACATCTTGTTTGTCATCACCAGTAACGTGATATTTCCGCTGCCTAAAGTCAACGTCATCCCAAGTGGCATACATTACTTCCTGTTCGCGGCACCCGGTATGAAGGAAAAAGAGATAACGCACCTTTTCCTCATCGGTCATCGCACTGAACAGCGTGACAATTTCTTCATTGGGATAAGCCTTCGGTCGGCTTCGCACTGGCTCCGGTAAGCTGACGAGTTGCGAAGGATACTCGACGCCCGTTTCCTTTTTGTTGTCCTTGAGCATCGAGAAGATAACTCCCATGCGCGTCTCAATTGTTTTGCTCCCGTACTCTTCGGACTGCAACGTCTGAACGTAGGAGTCGAGCACGTCTGCCAAGGCTAGTTCTTTGACGAAGCGAACTCCGCGCGGCAGATTTGCAAGCAGGTGATTGAGAGACAAAGTATATTGGGCGACGGTCTTCGGACGGTCGTTGCGGTGCAGTTTTAGAAATGTCTCGACAGCGGTTTTGATTGGTGTCAGGCCAGCGTTTGTGACTGTCTGAAACTCTTTGATGGTCAAGCCCTGTGCAGCCGCCTGTGTAGCTACCTTGACACCAGCAGCGTTTTCCTGAGCCTCTTGAGGGGTATTGTAGGGTTGACTCCAACGACGCTTTCCTTGGGCGTCTGTGAAGCGAATATGGAATTTCGCGTCTTTTGGCGGGCGACCACGGCCAACCTTCTGATATTCCCACCCCTGCGATCCCCGGAATCTCGCGTAGACAGCCGCCATAAGCACCTCCAATTAAATCCTGAATTATGGTAGCAAAGCGGTAGCAAGATGTCAAGAGGCCAGTTTTATGCGGCTTTTTTGGTATGGCGGAGAGGGTGGGATTCGAACCCACGGTAGGGGTTAACCTACACACGCTTTCCAAGCGTGCGCCTTAAACCGCTCGGCCACCTCTCCGACGCTGCGAATAACCTCACCAATTTAGCAGAAACCTTTGCTTCACGCACATTACCGGGCGGCAGGGAGCCAAGCAATGAGGCGTTGCGCCGTACCGGTTGCTCTGGGGCGAGGCGGCGTGAGGCGAGCCGGCGCCACTACAAACGAAGTTCCCACCATCGGCCGCGCTTTGCGAGATATGGGCGCATTTGCGGGCGTCTGCTACACTAATTGGGCCGGTTCCGGGATCGTCTAATCGGTAGGACATCAGCCTTTGGAGCTGAGTATCCTGGTTCGAGTCCAGGTCCCGGAACCACAATTCCTTCCGCGTCAATTCCCTGCTTCGAAATAAATCCGCGAATCACATTTCGCGATAGTTCAGCAAAACAACGCCGATCAAAACGAAACAAAGCGGCCAGAGGCGTGCCATGATGTTGCGCGTTTGATTCTCGGACGGAAGGCGCAGTTCGAGCCAGCGCGACCATCCCGCCGTTGCCGCGAGAATCGCGAGCGGGATGTGGCTTAGCTCGGCAAGGACTTCTTCCTTGAGGTTTCCGAGGCTATGGGAATGGGTGAGGAGCAGGGCGCCGGAAACCGCGACGAGGACAGGAAAGATCAGCCGGGCGCGGCCCGAGGCGACACGGCCTGTTTGTACGCGCCATTCGAATACCGCCAGAACGATAACCAGAAGTGCGAAAAAACGATGCAGTAGCACTTCGGGATCCGCCAGCGTCGCCCAGAACCCAACGGGGCCGAGCGGCCAAGTCTCGGGATCACTGCGGAGAAACAGAAATGCCGAGAGGCCGAAGAAGGCAAGCGGCCAATGGCGCGCCCAGGAGGCTTGTCCCGCTTGCGCGGCGAAGGCCAGGAGTCCCATCGCCAGAACGACGATGCCTGCCCAGTGATGGTTGTACTCGGACCACGCCTTTTCGGCAGGAGTATTCGGGCGTGTTCCAGTTTGACCGGGAACGTAGGATTCGGTGGTGAGCGAGCCGGATTCGAATGCTCTTTTCTGAGCGGCATAAATGTCTTCTGGCAGCTCTTGCATCGTCGGGCTGCTGAATCGCGGGGGGCGAGGAGACATTCGCGCGAGGATTTCCGCGCCGGAGACGCGGTCGCGAGTGAGATCCGCGGCGGGAGGAAGCGAGGTGAGTGAAGCCGCGGTGAGGATCACGGTGATGCCGATGCCAATTTCTGCCTCGCCGAAGCGTTTCAAGCTGGCAAGAATGGAGCTGGCCGGTCCGCGGCGGACGAGCTGGAAATTGAGCGCGCCGAGGAACAACAAAAGACCAAAGAGAATCACTTTGGTGGCGACCATCGCGCCGTAGGAAGTGCCATAGACGGCCTTTACTGAGCCGACGTAGGCAAGACTCAATACAAATCCCGCGGAAGCGAGCACGGCAACGCTCACCAGCGCGAGTTGCGAAAATCTGGCGCTGAGCTGGCGCGCAAATTCCGGTGACGGCGCTCGCCGGATGGCGATCAGCAAATACGGCAGGCCGCCTAGCCAGGCGGCCGTAGCCGCTTGATGCAGCGCAGTGAAGGCAACCAGCGGCGCACGATATTCCAGTCGAGCCATCGAGTGACTGGTCATTACCGAGGAGGCGATGATGGCGGCAGCGGGAAGAAGCAGATCGGTGTAGCCGGTGGAGCGTTTCGGGTCAGCAAGAGCGATGATGGTGAACGCCGATACGATGCCAATCAGTCCGGCGAGGACAAAATTTGCGCCGAGGACCTCGCGAAGAGGCATCTCGGCAGATTGTCTCAGGATCAGCAAGTTCGCGAGGACATAGGAAATCTGCATTACGGCCAGCGCAATCGCAGAAACTCGGATCCAGCGCAGGCAAGCTAGCCGGAGCGCAGCTGAATCCTCTTTTGCGCGGCGGACGACGAAGTTCAGAAAAACAATACCGCCAACGGCGAGGGACTGGAACGTAAGCGTCGCGCCGCGAAACAGGACGGACAGGAAGCCGAAGACTTGAAGTAAGCGGGCCATGAATCTCGCTTAGGCCGGCGTGACAGTAAAGGGGATTTCGCCGCGGGTAATGTGACCGTCGGACGCCAGCACTTGCCAGCGGAGTCGGTATGCTCCAGCGGCCAAGCCGGTGGCCTCCGCCGAGAGCGTGTCCGCGGGAGTCTGCTTGTTGATTTCGAGCGCTTGCGCGGAGCCGTCCGGGTGCATCAGCGTCAGGCGCGAGCGGAGCGTATCGATGCGGACGTTGAAGCGGAGCATGATCGGAACGTTCGGCCCGGACACCGCACCCTTCAGAGGCGGGTTCGATTCCATCAGCACCGCATGCGCCGCGGCCGGAGCAACCAGCAAAAAGGCTGCGGCCACGGCAAACAGAACGAGCGCGCAAAGATTTCTACGACCTGGCTGCATGACTTTCCTCTTCGCCAAGAACGGCGAAAAGCTCCGTGAAAGTTAGGCTTCGACTGCTGGAAGAAAATTATACAGAAGCTGGGGTAGATTGCTATTCATTCGGGCGCCGCGTCTCGTGCAGTGCTGTTTCCACAGCCCGCGAAAGGGCGTAGAAAATCCGCCGGTGCGGCCAATGCTCAGGCCCGTCAAAAATTACTCCTGCGAACTGATCTCGTTGCTGTGATTCCAATCGATGGTCGGATCGGACGCGGGATCGTAGGTAACTTCACTGGCAGGCGGCTTGTCGAGTTTTCGCTGCGCGCGCTTTTCTTCCTTCATCTTGCGCTTCTCGATGCGCTTCATTTCTTTTTGGCGTTTCTGGAATGTCGTGGTCATAAGCCCCTCCTCACAGCAGAGTGCGGCGAGGGCCCTGGCCCTGCCGTCCAGCCCATCCATGGAAAAGGAAAACTACCAGCGCGGTTCGCGCGGCTGGCGCGCTGACTCACGGTAATCTTCGTTTGAAAAACGGTCGCGTCCCCCGCCCTTGCCGCGCCCGCCGCCTCCACCCGGGCCTCCAAAAGTCTTCGGACCGCGTGGCCCCCCGCCTTCGCCCTTCGGACGCGCTTCGTTCACTTTCAAATTGCGCCCTCCAACTTCTTTTCCATCGAGGGCGGTCATGGCCGCCGACGCTTCCGCGTCGTTGGGCATTTCGACGAATGCAAAACCGCGCGCGCGCCCGGTCTCCCGGTCCATGGCCATGTGAACGCGCGTTACTTGGCCAAACGGTGCAAACAGCTCGCGCAATTCGCTCTCAGAGGTCTGGAAGCTCATGTTGCCGACAAATAAACTCTTCATCTTGTTTCTCCCTGTACTCTTCGAAGCACCACGAGCGCAGGATCTTGGTAAAATGCCGCTTCCCAGACACTACGAGACGTTAGCCTGAAATTGTCCGAACGTCCGTGGAGGGCGCACGGCAAACCCCGCCCTACATGGAATTCAGCCAATTCTACTTCGGGAGTCTACTTAGCAACAGTAACACATTTCTCCGCGCATGGCCGCAAGTTCATTTCGAGGCGACCTTTGGACTCCCTATGACGCCGCGAAGGACAGTGACCGAAGCGGCGGGAAGCGGGAAACTCGTAGATGGACCTGCGTTCACGGTGGACTTCACGGCGGGCCCGTCGGGATCGGCTGTGCCGCCGTCTCGCCTGGGATGCCAGACATACTGGGCCTTGCCGAATGTGGTTACGCTCACAGGACCGGTGAAAGATGCGGCCGTCTTTTTTCCCTCGTCATCAAAGGTAATATTCACGGCGTGCGAATTTTCCTGATCCTTGTTGATGATCAGCAGCGACCACCGCCCATCGGGCCGCATCACAGCATACGTGGTCACCAGCACGTGCCCCGCTCCGTCGCGGATGTCGCTCGCGGCAGGAAAGAGCTTGTGTGCGCCGTCGCCCGGCTGGACCCACTCCAGATTCAGTAGCTGGCTGACGAAGTATTGCGACAAGGGCTGGCGAATCTTGAAATCCTTGTCCGCCGAGAAGAAGCTGAACGTTCCGGGAGAGCCGTTGTGCCCAGGGCCCATCGGTTCCGGCATGTAATGAAAATAGTAGACGGCGTTGCCGCCGCCGCTCAAAAACGCGCCGATATAATCGGCCAGCCACAGTCCACCCCAGATATCCATGTACGCTTCCGATGATGCGGAACAAAGATTGGACTCGGTGATGAACAACGGCACGTTGCCGGGCACGCCATCCTCGCGCCACACCTCCATGATGTGCCGCACCAGGTCGGCTTCGTCGTACAAACTGCTCCACTGCACCTTTCCCGGCTCCACGGGATAGTGTTCGAACGAGAAAAACGCCAGCTCTCCCAGCTTGCCGTGGGCCTTCAGATAATCGATGAACCGCCCAGTGAAAGAAGCCTTGCCGTCCTGATCGGGCCACACCTCAATGTCTTTATTTTCGCCGGTGAAAATCGGTCCTCCCAGTTTCAACTTCGCATCAACCCGGTGCAGCGCTTCCGCAAACTGGACGTACAGCGCCGCGTAATCCTCCGGCAACGTGTAGTGCCCATCCGGCTCCTCGCCCATCTCCACGTAGGAAATTGGATATCCGCGCTTTTCGATGTAGGCGATCTCCGCCGCGGCATCTTCCGGTGTGCTGTACAACATGGCGATCGGAATCATCGCGGGCAAGCCCCGCGTCACGCCGCTGGTGTAAAAGAGATCGAAGCCGATCTGGTCTCCCGCGCGTTCTGCCAGGTCGCCAGGCTCATGCCAGGGATCGACGGAGGAGCAATAGGTCGCCGTCTGGTCCTGGTCCGGCGTGTGCCGGAGCAAATCGTGGAATTTGCCTTCTTTGGTGGTTGTCCCCAGATAAACCTCGCGGATGGCGTACCCCAGGCAGTTGCGTTTGTCGGCGTCGCCATGCGAATCGCAGGTATTCGAAGATGCCGTCATCCAGATGCGTACCCATTGGACGTTTACGGGCGCAGTGGACAGTTGCAGTGTCACACTGCCTCCCTTCCCGTCCCGCACCACGCCGCCTGGAAACGCTTGCCAGGAACCCTGCGCGGGCTTCTTGATGGGATCTTCGCCAGTCCAATATTGCACGGCATACTTGATGGCAAACGGTTCGGCCCAGGCAATTCGAATCGCAGTCACGTCCTGCTTGCTGGACAAATCGAAAAAGACCCACTGCGGGTGCAGCGCGTCGTCTTCGCGGGTGTAAGGTTTCGAAAGATACGGATTGCTCTTCCAGTAGGAATTCTCGTCGCCATCAGTGAGCCGCGAGTACCCTTCCAGATCCGTGCCATCATCGCGGGTCACGCCGCGATGCGGCAGGGGATAGCCATAGGAGTGGCGCACCATTTCCGCGCCGGGGGTTGCGTTGCCGGTGAAATAGCCTTTCCCTGCCGGATCGCTCCACGTTCCTTGAGGGTTCCAATGCCAAGCCTCCACGTGCAGCTCGGTATTCTGCCTGTACGTGACCGTTTGCCATCCGGCAGAAAGTATCTGTTTGATCGTCTCATCCACAAAGAGTTTGTCCGCCGCTCCGTAAGGCAGGCGGTCGATGCCGGCGCCCAGAGCTTCGGTCGGCTTGATGGTGTTCGTGGAATGACTGGGCGTGGCGTCCACATGGATACTTTGGGCCTGCAGGATGGGTGCTGAGACGATTTCCAGAGAGAACACAACGGCAAGGCAGAGTTTGGAGACCCGCATGTTGAACCCCTTAAAACGATTCAATGTTGTGCTTTGTATCTAACCGGATTTCCGGGCCGCGTCAAGATTCATCTGGCAGAATATCTAACGGTGAAGAAGTTCGCCGACGGCGCGCCAGGCCTGGTCGATGGCCACATTCGTGTACGCGCTCGCCCCGGCGTCGGAATTTGCAATGGCGATCTTGCCGAACGGCTTACGGCCAATTACCCAAGGCTTCTCCTCCTCTTTCCAGTCGGGATCGAACAGCGGGTTCGGCGCGAAGGCATAGCCGTGCGCCCAGCGGTTGACGGTGATGCCTTCAATATCCTTCGCCGGGTCGAATCCCGCTTCACCAAGCATGCGGCCCAACTGGTCGCGGATGTTTCTCTCAAATCTCGAAAAAGGTGTCTGCAGCAGCTCCGAGCGCCCAGCGCGATTTTGGTCCCGCTGCGGCAGTCCGGGCTTGCAGGGAGTGCGCAGCATGAAAAGGACTGCCGGCTCGTCAGGGTTGCTCGGAAAACGGTACTGACCGAGACTCACCGGGAAATCCAGCGCCGTGTAGGTGTGATATCCCCCTGGGGCCACGACGTGGTGCGCATTCAATTTTGCAAATGAAGTCCAGTTGCGCAGCACCACGTGCGTGTACACCAGAGGCATTTTTACGAGGTACGACAGCGCTTCTTTTTGCCTTTCAGGTAGTTCAGGACAAAGGTAAGGGATCATGCCGTTGTAGCAGGCCAAAACGCAATTTTTCGCGCTCACGGTCTGCAGCTTCCCTCCGCGCACGTAGGCAATTTGCACTTCCTTCGCCGCGTTTGTGTGCTGCACATGCACGGCGGTGCTGTTCAACCGGATGCGCACCGCGCCGCCTGCTTCATCCAGCTTGCTATAATCGGCCTTGGCGGTGACCACGTCTTCCATCGTCGATCCCGGAATCGCGTCCGGAATCAGGGACCGCATCAACAGTCGGGCAATCGAGGCGTTCCCATCCGGGAAGTGAAAAATGTACGGCTCTTCCTTGGCGCCTTCTGGCAATCCAAGTCCTTGAAATCCAGCGTAAGTGAAGGAGCCGTAGTCGTCTTCCCCTTCATAGCAAGCCAGGGCTGAGACGGATTCAATGCCGATGCAAAAGAGATCGTGCGTAAACGTCTGGAAGAACGGCAACGCTTCCGGTGTCAGCTTGCAGTGCTTCGTCAAGTATTCCGCATAACTGATCTTCGTCAGAAGGGCGACCTTCTCTGCCGCGGACATTCCTGCCAGATAATCTTTCTTCTCCGTGTAGACCCGGGCGATGTCTTTTCGAACGGCATCGGAGAGCGGCGCTTTGGCAAGGAACTCCGGCCATGGCGTGTCATTCATGCCGGTGACCAGTCGGTCTTCGCCGAACGTTTCCCTGTCGAAGAATGCCGCCGTCCCCATTTTCA